>Ga0307408_100000491_pt1 | contig 34515 bp, 27 predicted proteins | sample 322Cmetagenome_FD_202116 | JGI IMG/M metagenome (GOLD analysis project Ga0307408, IMG submission 202116) | Maize rhizosphere microbial communities from greenhouse at UC Davis, California, United States - 322HYB-C-3 | ecosystem: Host-associated > Plants > Roots > Rhizosphere > Soil | place...
GGCGCGCGCATCATCCGCCTTGGCAAAGGTCTTGCCGTCGGCCAGTACCTTTTCCACTTCCTTGCGCGCGCCGGCCTTGTCGCCCGATTTGAACAGCGCCATCGCCAGGTGGTAGCGGATTTCCTGCGCTTGCGGGGCTTTGGTGCTGGCCTGTTGCAGGATTTGTGCGGCGCGCTTGGCGTCACCCTGTTCCACCAGGATCCAGCCCAGTGTATCCATGACGGCCGGTTCGGTGCTGGCCAGTTTATACGCCGCTTCCGCTGTTGGCAGGGCACGGCTGTCCTTGCTTTGCTGGTAGGCGTAGGCAAGGTTGTTCAGGATCGCCGGGTTATTCGGCGTCTGTTTGGACATGGCTTCCAGCTGTTCGGCGGCCTGCTTGTATTGCTGGTCGCGCAGGTGCAGTTCGGCACGGAACAAGGGCAGGCGCAGATCCTTCGGATTTTGCCCGATGGCCTGGACCAGGCGCTTGTCCGCGTCCGCCGCCTTGCCGGACGCGCGCAGGGCATTGGTCACCCGGAACAGCATCTCGTTATTTTTTGACAGCGCGTACGATTTCTCATACAGCGGCAACGCTTGCGCCGGCTTGCCGGTCTTCAACAGGACATCGCCTTCCACCATGTAGCCGGCGGCCGCCTCGGGATGTTTCTTTTGCAGTGCGCGGGCCTGGGTAATGGCCTGGTCGTACTGCTTTTTGTTGAACAGCAGTTCGGCGTAAGCGATTAGCGCCACCGGATAATCCGGCTGTAATTGCAGTGCTTTCTTGATGTCGTCTTCCGCCGCCCCCGGATTTTTCAGCATCATGTGCAGGTTGGCGAGCGCCATTTGTACCCCGGCATTCTTCGGCTGGACGCCGGCCAGTTTGCTGTACGATTCCAGCGCGCCATTCAAATCCTTGGTCGCCATTTGCGACTTCGCCAGCAAGTCCAGCAACTCAGGACTGCCCGGATTGGCCACCTGCATCTTGCGCGCCAGGGTCAACGCTTTTTGCTGTTGTTCGGTTGCCAGGTATTGGCCAATCAGGCGGGCGGCAGGGCCGATGGCTTCAGGATTTTCCGCTTGTGCCTGCTCCAGCCAGCGGGTGGTTTCCGGGACGTTTTTTTCCATCGCCGCCAGCGCCGCCAGCGCGGTCATGGCTTCCGCGCTCTTCTTGTTTTTATCGAGGAAGCGCTGCAAAGCCGCCTTGGCTTCCGCCGGCTTTTTCTCTGTCATGGCCAGCATGGCCAGGTTGCCGGTGGCGGAGTAATAATCCGGCTTCAAACTGGCGGCTTTTTCGAAACTGGCGCGGGCCGCGACAAAGTCTTTTTTCCCGACCTGCACCAGGCCTTTCAGTTCGTGCACCACGTGATTGTCGGGGAATTGCTTTTCCAGGTCGGCGACGGTGGCTTGCGCCTTGTCGAGACTCTTTTGCGCCAGGTGGGCGCGCGTCAGCACCAGTCCCGCCTGCGGTGTTTTGTCGAGTTTGACGGCCTTCTCGAGTTCGGCGATGCCCTTCGCCACATCGCCTTTTTGCAGCATGCTGATACCCAACTGAACATGCAGGCTGGCCGATTCCGGCGCCTTGCTGCTGGCTTTTTCAAAGTATTCCGTGGCCTTGTTGAAGTCGCGCGCCTGCATGTAGGTTTCACCGGCCAGTGCGAACACTTGCAGGTCGTCCGTGCCACCTTTCAGCGCCGGCGTCAGCACGCTCAGCGCATCCGGGCTCTGGCCGGTTTTCAGCAAGGCGCTGGCCAGCATTTTGCGGGCATAGACGTTGTCGGGATGTTTTTCCACGTATTTGCGCAGGTGCTGCTCGGCTTGCTGCAGCGAACCCTGGCGCAACGCCACGGCGCCCGCCAGCAAGATGGTCGGCATATGCTCGGGCGCGATGCGCAAGACCTTCTGGATGTTTTCCTCGGCCGCCGCATTCTTGTTTTGCGAAAAGTCCAGCAAGGCTTGCGTATACGTGACCAGCATGCTGCCCGGCGTGATTTTCTTTGCCTTGTCCAGGTCGGCCTGGGCTTTGTCGTACTGGCCGTTCGTCAACTCCAGGTAGGCTTTTTCAATGTGGGCGGAACGGTGGTTCGGCTTGACCGCCAATACCTTGTCATACTGCGCAATGGCTTCGTCGTTCTTGCGCAGCACGCGCAGCAAATCCGCCTTGAACATCAGTGCTTCCTGGCTTTGCGGCGACGCGGCCAGCGCCTGGTCCGCCAGGCGCATCGCGCTGTCAGGGTCGCCGTTGATTTGCGCCAGGCGGCCTTTTGCCGCCAGCAGCAGGGCGTTATTCGGTTGGGCTTGCAGGGCCTGCTCCAGTGCCGCACCCGCCTCGTCGCGCTTGTTCAAGGTCAGCAGCGCTTCCGCGCGGTACAACATCAGGTCCGGGCTGTTTTTCTTGGCTTCTTCCGCGGTTTCATCCAGCACTTTCTGGGGCTGGCCTTGCGCCAGCAGGGCCCTGGCCAGCACGGGCGCGGTCTTGTCGGACGCATACTTGAGGCTGATCGCGCGGCGGATTTCCTTTTCCGCCGCCGCGCCGTCGCCATTTTCAATGTAGGCCGAGGCCAGCAGGAAACGTGCCTCGGCATCATCCGGATTGGCTTGCAGCGCGTTTTTCAGCTGGATCATGGCGGCATTCGTGTCGCCTTTTTGCTGATATTGCTTGGCTTGCGCGACCAGTGTCTCGCTCGATTCTTGTTTCTTGCATGCAACCAGACCGGTTGAGAGGGCGGCAACCATGGTGGCCAGCGCCAGCTTGTGTACGCGATGAGACATAGGATTCCTTTGATGTATAAGGGCAGCGCCCCTACAGACGTGAGCGTGCCAACATGCCGTCCATTATGTTGGCATGTAACACGCGGTGTAGCAATAGAAATAACAATGCAAGGGCGACACTGGTGGCGCTGGTCCAGCGGTGTGCCCGGCGTTCAATCGCGCCGTCCGACCAGCACTTCCAGCGCGGCCGGGTGGCTGAGGAAGGCGCCAGGGCTGGCGCTCAAGCCATAGGCGCCGGATTGCAGCACGGCAACCAGGTCGCCGGGACCGGCCTGCGCCAGGTCCATCTGGTCGGCCAGCAAATCGAGCGGCGTGCACAGCGGGCCCACCACGGAGGCGGTTTCACGTGGCCCGCGCCAGACACGGTTGCCGATCACCACCGGGTAATTCTTGCGGATCACCTGGCCGAAATTGCCCGACGCCGACAAATGGTGGTGCAAGCCGCCATCGGTGACCAGGTAGGTGCGCCCGCGCGACTGCTTGCGCTCAATCACGCGGCTGACATACACGCCCGCTTCGCCGACCAGGTAGCGCCCCAGCTCGATGACGATTTGCACCCCGGGCAGTGCCCGCAGCACGTCCGGCAGCAAGGTGCGCAGTCCGTCGCCGACGGCCTGCAAATCGAGCCGTTCTTCGCCGGGGAAATACGGAATGCCAAAGCCGCCGCCGATATTCAGCGTGCGCAGCGGCGTGGGCGCGTGGGCCGCCAGGCGCAGCGCCAGGGCAAAGGTTTTTTCATGGGCCTCGCGCAGCGCGGCCGCCTTCAGGTTTTGCGAACCGCTGAAGATGTGGAAACCATGGAAGTCGACCTCCAGTTGGGCCAGGCGCGCCAGCACGTCCGGCGCGATTTCCGCATCGATGCCGAACTGCTTGGGGCCGCCGCCCATTTTCATGCCGGACGATTTCAGTTCGAAGTCGGGATTGATGCGCAGCGCCACCTGCGGACGCAGTTTTAATTGCTGGCCGATGCCGGCCAGGCGTTCCAGCTCCCCGCGTGACTCCACGTTCAGCACGATGCCGGCCGCGATCGCGCCAGCCAGGTCCGCATCGCTCTTGCCGGGGCCGGCAAAGCTGATGTGCCGCGGATCGATGCCGGTGTCGAGCGCCACCCGCAATTCGCCGCCGGAGGCGACGTCGAGTCCATCGACCAGGCCCGCCATATGCTGCACCACGGCCGGCATCGGGTTGGCTTTCATCGCATAGTGCAGCGCGATTTCCGGCGGCAGCGCGACGCGCAGTTCGCGCACGCGGCGTGTCAGCGCGCCCCGGTCATAGGCATAAAACGGCGTCTGTCCCACTTGCGCGGCCAGGCGTGGCAGGGGCGCGCCGCCCACCACCAGGCAGTCGTCGACGATGGGGAATTGCTCGAGCGGGGCGTGTTGGGGACGGGCAGGCGTGGTCATAGGCGGACGAGGATCAGGGATGGCGCCGCCCGCACCGGCAATGGATACGGGCAGCCATGGTCAGGCTTGGAAGCAGCCGGCGTATTGCAGGCTCAATAGTTTGCGGTCGATCTTGCCGTTCGGATTGCGTGGCAGCGGCGCATCCGCCAGCACGACCCGCTGCGGCAGCATGTAGGCGGGCAGGTGCGGCTTGATGGCCGCCAGCAGCGACTCCGCCGTGGCGTCGGCCGCCGCTTGTGCAATCACGACGATGGCTTGTCCCAGCGCCGGGTGCGGCGCACCAATGGCGGCCGCTTCCAGCACGCCGCCGCGCGCATACACGACTTCTTCCACCTCGGTGGGGCTGACGCGGTAGCCGGAGGTCTTGATCATTTCATCGGTGCGGGAAATGAAATACAGGAAGCCTTCCGCATCGCGGCGCACCGTGTCGCCCGACCACACCGCCCATTCCGGCAGGGTCAGGCCGGCGCCGCCCGGTTGTACGAATGGCTTGAAGCGCTCAGCGGTCTTGGCCGCGTCGTTCCAGTAACCCAGCGACACCAGCGCGCCACGGTGCACCAGTTCACCCGGTTCATCGGCGTCGCATTCGCTGCCGTCGGGACGCAGCACCAGTACTTCGGCATTGGGGATCGCCTTGCCCATGGAATCGGGGCGGCGCGCCAGTTCGGACGGTGGTAAATAGGTGGAACGGAACGCTTCCGTCAAGCCATACATCAGGTAGGGCAGCGCTTGCGGCAGCGCCTGCCGCAGCGCATCGAGGGTGGGGCGCTGCATGGCGCCGCCGGAATTGGTCCAGTAGCGCAAAGTGCAATCGGCCGGCCAGCCCAGCGGCGCCAGCTGCAGCCACAGCGGCGGCACCGCCGCCAGGCCGGTGATGCGTTCGGCCACCACGGCTTTGAGCACGTCGCGCGGCAGCAAATGGTTCAGCAGCACGGCCGTGGCGCCGACGCGGAACGCGGTGGTCAGCTGGCTCAGGCCATAGTCAAAGCTGAGCGGCAGCACCGCCAGGATGCGGTCCTGCGCCGTGTTGTCCAGGTAAGTCGAGACACTGGCGGCGCCCGCCACCAGGTTGCGGTGCGACAGCACCACGCCCTTGGGTTTGCCGGTACTGCCCGAGGTGTAGAGGATGGCGGCCATGTCGCTGTCAATGCCGGCGCGGGGCGTGGTTCCGGGCGGCGCCGCCAGTGCGCTGTCCCAGCCCAGCACGCCGATGCCCGGCAGCTCCGGCAGTGTGGCGCCGGTCGGGTTGACGGCGATCACCGTGGCCAGCTCCGGGCATTGCGCCAGCGCGGGCGCCAGCAGGCGCAGGCGGTCGGCGCTGGTGACCAGTACCCGGACATTGCAGTCGGCCAGGATATACGCGACTTGTTCCGGTTTCAGCAGGGGATTGACGGGCACGAATACGCCGCCCGCCGCCGCGGCGCCAAACATGGCGGCCACGTTTTCCACATTTTTTTCCATGCAGACCGCGACCCGCTCACCCCGCTCCAGCCCCAGCGCGGCCAGCGCATCGGCGGCGCCGCGCACGGCGCCGGCCAGCGCCGCATAATCGAGGCGGCGCGCACCATAAACCAGCGCTTCGGCGCCTGGCGTGCGGCGCGCGCTGTCAAAAATGAAATCGTGTATCAGCTCGCTCATGGGGCCGCATGGTACGCGCAGGCTGGGGGACTGTCCATCGCCCAGGCGGGTCGCTTGTGATAAAGTGGCAACTATTTGGCGGGTTTCCCACGCGCCTGCCCTTGCTGATTTCCCCCATGATCTGGACCCTGACCCCGGCTGCTGATTTCACCGCCCATGCCGGCCGCTGGAATGCGCTCAATGCCGCCGGCGCGGCTTCCCCCCTGCTGGAAGCGGATTTTATTATTCCCTTGCTGCAATACTTTGGCGATGCCGGCGCGCTGCTGGCCCGCTGTGAACAGCAGGGCCGCACCATTGCCATGACCGTGGTGGTCCAGCAACGCCCCGGCATCTGGGCCACCTTCCAGCCGGCCCAGCAGCCGCTCGCCATGTGGCTGCAATTGCCGGGCGAAGATGCGGCGCGCTTGCGCGCGACGCTGATGGAAGCCTTGCCTGGAAGCAAGCTCCTGTTGGCGGTGATGCAGTGCGACCCGGCGCTGGCGCCCCGTCCCTTGGACGCCGGGCGGGTGCAAACGCTCGATTACATGGACACCGCCCGCATCACGCTGGGCATGGCGTACGATGATTACTGGGCGGGACGCGGCAAGAATTTGCGCAACAACCTGAAAAAACAGCGCAACCGCCTGCAGCGCGAAGGCATCGCGACACGGCTGGAAATCTGCACCGCGCCGCAACAGATGGCGCAAGCCGTGGCCGATTACGGCCGGCTGGAAAGCAATGGCTGGAAAGGTACGGAGGGCACGGCGGTCCATGCCGACAATGCGCAGGGCGGATTCTATGCCGCCATGCTGGCCGCGTTTTGCCGCCGGGGCGCGGGCAGCGCCGTGCGCTACTGGTTCGGCGACCAGCTGGTGGCGATGGACTTGTGCATCGAAGGCGGCGGCGTGCTGGTGGTGTTGAAAACCGCCTATGACGAGCGGGTGGCATCCCATTTTTCCCCCGCGCTGCTGATGCGCGATGACAGCTTCCGGCTGCTGTTTTCCCGCCCCGGCCTGCGGCTGGTGGAGTTTTATGGCAAGGTATTGCCCTGGCACCGCCAATGGACTGACGAGGTGCGCACCATGTACCATATCAACCACTATCGCTGGCCGTTGTTGCGGCAGTTGCACGGGCAGCTACGCGCGATACGGGGTAAGTTCCGGCGCAATTCACTGGAGTTATAATGTATTTGCAAGAAATTAAGACCATCCTGGCTGACACCTTGAGCCTGCCACCAGGCGCAGCCGATGCGCTGACGGCGGAGTCGGCGCTGATGGGCAGTATCCCGGAACTCGATTCGATGGCGGTGGTGCAACTGATCGCCACCCTGGAAGAACAGTTCGGCTTTGCCATCGATGATGATGAAATCGATGCCAGCACGTTTGCCACGGTGGGCACCCTGGCCGCCTTCGTCCAGCACAAGCTGACCGCATGATCGACTCCGGCGCCACCGCGCCGGCCGCGCCCGCGCTCCCGCCACCGTTCCCGTTTTTCTTGCCGGTGGCAGGGCAGGGCGCCCGCTTTTGCCTGTACCACGCGCCGGCCGGGCCTGCCATGGCGGCGCTGGTGTACCTGCATCCGTTTGCCGAAGAAATGAACCGCAGCCGCCGCATGGCGGCGCTGGCGGCGCGCGCCCTGGCCGCGCGGGGCGTGGCGGTGCTGCAAATCGATTTGCTGGGCTGCGGCGACAGCAGCGGCGATTTCAGTGATGCGCGTTGGGATGCCTGGCATGCCGATGTGCGGCACGCCGTGGCGTGGTTAAGTGAACGTAGTGGCCATGCACCCGGCCTGTGGGGCTTGCGCATGGGCGCCTTGCTGGCGCTCGATTGCGCGCGTGATGTGGCATGCCCGCACCTGCTGCTGTGGCAGCCGGTGCACAGCGGCGCCACCTATCTGACGCAGTTTTTACGGCTGCAACTGGCGGCCGACATGCTGGACCAGCAGCAGGCGGCCCGCACCACCACGGCGGCCTTGCGCGCAACCCTGCGCGCCGGGACGCCGCTGGAAATCGCCGGCTATACCCTGGCGCCGGCCATGGCCGATGCGCTCGATGCGCTCGACAGCAAAACCCTGGCGCCACCTTGTCCCACGCACTGGTTCGAGCTGGCGCCGGAAGCCGGCCGTCCAATACCGCCCGCCGGCGCCGCCGTGCTGCAGGCGTGGCAAATGCAGGGGGCGGCGGTGCAGGCGCGGGTGGTGGCGGGCCCGCAATTCTGGGCCACGCCGGAAATCGCCACCAGCGCCGCGCTGCTGGACGCCACGGCCGGCCTGTTTGGAGCCGCGCATGTTCAATGACGGCGGCTATCACGAACAGGCGCTGGCGTTTATGTGCGGCGCGGCGACCCTGCCGGCCATCCTGACGTTGCCGGGGCACGGTGACATGCCATGGAATTCCGCGACCCGGCCTGTCATCCCGCCGCCAGGATACCGTGGCATGCCCGGGGACTCCGCAGCCCGGTCTGCCGTCCCGCCGCTGCCGGCGTCGCAGGAAACCGCCTCCGCCACAGCGCGTCCGCCCGCCATCCCGACTCAACCAGCCCCGGCGGCGGCGCCACAACCGCCGGCAACGCGCGGCGTGCTGGTGATCGTAGGCGGGCCGCAATACCGGGCCGGCAGCCACCGGCAATTCACGCTGCTGGCGCGCAGCCTGGCGGCGCAGGGCGTCCCCGTGATGCGTTTCGATGCCCGCGGCATGGGCGATGGCGAAGGCGGGCAGCGCACGTTTGAAGACCTGGCCGAGGATGTGCGCGCGGCAACCGATTGCTTCATGCGGGCGGTGCCGGGCTTGCGCGACGTGGTGTTGTGGGGCTTGTGCGATGGCGCGGCGGCGGCCGTGCTGCACGGCGGCAGCGATGAACGGATCAGCGGCATGGTGTTGCTGAACCCGTGGGCGCGCGATGAAGCGGGGCTGGCGAAAGCCATGCTGAAACACTATTACCTGCGCCGCCTGGCCGATCCCGCGCTGTGGCGCAAAGTGTTCAGCGGCCGGTTTGACGTGCGGGCATCGGCCGCCTCGCTGGCGGCGCACATCGGTCAAGCACTGCGGCCGGCATCCCGGCCGCCGGTGGCCGGCGTGGGACAGGCGGATGCGGCATCCACCCTGGCGGCCGGCGCCGAGCCGGCCCCGGATCCGATGTCCACCGTACCAGCGGCTTCGACGCCACCCGCCCCAGCCGTTGCGAAACCATCCATTCCGGCCGCTACAACGCCATTGGCACCGGCCGTTGCAGCGCCGCCACTGGGGCCGCGCCTGTTGGCGGGCCTGCAGCGCTTCCCGGGCCCCATCCTGCTGGTGATTAGTCCCGGCGACCTGAGCGCCATGGAATTCCTGGACCTGGCCGGCAGCAGCCGCGCCTGGCGCGCGCTGATGTGCTGTCCCCGCATCACGCGCCGCGATTTACCGGGAGCCGACCACACGTTTTCCAGCCGGGCCTGGCGCGACCAGGTCGCTGAATGGACTGGACAGTGGCTTTGCACGTGGTAAATTACCGCAGGAAACATTCGGAGATCCCTTGATGAAATGTCTACCTGCGCTGGCGGCTGTGTGCCTGCTGGCCACCGCAGCCGCTCCGGCGCTGGCTGCGCCCAAGATTTGCGGCGTGTTCGACGAGCCGGCCGCGTTGGCCGATTACCGTAAAGGCAGGACGGAATTTGCCGCCAGGCTGGCGCAAGTCGAAAAATCCTCGTTTTCGCAGGATGTGGAAAGCGGCGCCATCGGCCTGGCGGCCGTCAACGGGCTGGACGCCACGCTGGCGGCCTTTCCCAATCATGCTCCCGCATTGAATGTGTTGACGCGGCTGGCGCTGAAGGAAAAGCGCGCCAGGCTGCCGGGCATGAAGTATCCGGTGGAATGCTATTACGACCGCGCCCAGCGTTTCGCACCGGACGATGCCGCGGTCTATGCGGCGTATGCCGCCTACCTGTTTGGCCTGGGACTGAACGACAAGGCGGTGGAAATGTACGTGCGGGCGGTGGAGCTCGATGGCAGGAATGCCGTGATCCAGTACAACCTCGGCCTGGCGTATTTCAAGCTGAGTAATTACGAGCTGGCCAACAAGTATGCGCAGCGCGCGTACAACGCTGGTTTCCCCCTGCCGGGCTTGCGCACCATGCTGCAAAACGCGGGAAAATGGCGCCACATGCCGGACGAAAAAATGCCGCCGCCACCAATGCCGGAAGGCGCGGAGCCCGAGCCGGACGCCGAACCGGAACAGCCACCGGCGCCAGCGCCACTGAAGGAGCAGTAATCATGTATAAAACCTGGACCACGGGCGCCTTGCTGGCGCTGTTTGCCCTCGGCGCGCACGCCGCTTCCGATCCCCGTCTTGACGGCTTGAAGCAGGTCGAGCGCAGCCATTGCATACGGGGTGGCAATACCGGCCCCGGCGCGCCGAAAAACCTGAAACTGGTGCCCAAGTATTGCGAGTGCGTCGCCAAGAATTACTATGACAGCTTGCCCAAGGAAGAAGTCGACCAGCTGCTCAGCGCCGGCCAGTCGGCCGACGTCGATGCGCGCCGGGACGTGCGCCTGGCGCAGGCGCGCACCGCGTGCAAGGTGCAATAAGGCCGGTGGCGATGCAAGCCACGCTGGCGTCGCAAGGCTGGACCTTTGGCACCGACGGCGTCACCACCTTGTTGAAGGCGGCGGAGCGGGGCGGCATCCGGCTGCCCAGTTCGTGCCGCAACGGCACGTGCCGCACCTGCCTGTGCAAGCTCGACAGTGGCACGGTGCGCTACTTGGTCGAATGGCCCGGCGTCAGCCGCGAAGAAAAGCAGGAAGGCTTGATCTTGCCGTGCGTGGCGGTGGCGGAAACCGATGTGGTGCTGACCGTGCCGGCGGCGCGCCGGATCCCCTGACGTCAGGGTTTGCCGTCGCCGTCGCCCGGCGGCTTACCCTCGCGCAGCCTGCTCAGCAGCGCGTTCGCGGCGTCGCTCATCGGCAAACCGTGGCGGCGCAGCAGCTGGATGTGCAGTACCATATTTTCCAGCACCAGCTTGGCCGCGACCGCCAGCAAAGTCAGGCGCCGGTCTTCCTCGCTGAACGATTCCATGGCGTCGGCCATTTCGCACAGGTGGTTGGCCACCAGGCCACGCAAGTCGTGTTCATCGAATGGCAGGTCGGCAAAATCGATCGGGTCTTCCTGCTCGACTTCCTGCATCAGGGCTTGCAAGTCTTCCGGGGTGATTGCCATGTGTGGCTTTCAGAGTTGCCGTGATTTCATTTTAGCGCTAAGCCGGATCAAACCGCGCTAGAATTTCCCGCAGGGAGACTTACCTTGGCGCAAATTATTTTTACCCAACAGCTCGCACGTTTTTTGCCGGTGCCGGAATGTTCGACCCAGGCGCCGGACTTGCGCAGCGCGCTCGACGGCGCATTTGCCGGCAACGCGCGCTTGCGCGCCTACGTGCTCGACGACCAGGGACATTTGCGCGACAACGTCGTGGTCTTTATTGACGGCAAGCGCAGCCGCGACCGGGTGGTGCTCGATGATCCGCTGCGGCCCGATTCCCGAATCTATATCTTGCAGGCATTATCCGGAGGGTGACATGACAGACCGCGCGTACATCGCGACCCGCAAAGGCTTGTTCGAACTGGCGCAGAAAAATGGCGAATGGGAAATCGATGGGCGCCATTTCCTGGGCGAGCCGGTCAGCATGGTGTTGCCCGATGCGCGCGACGGCACCTTGTATGCCGCGCTGAACCTGGGGCATTTCGGTGCGAAATTGCACCGGCGCGATCCCGGTAGCGCCGAGTGGACGGAAATCAGTGTCCCGGTCTATCCGGAAAAACCGGCCGACAGCACCGATAAAACCGAATGGAAGCTCAAGCAGATCTGGTCGCTGGAAACCGGTGGCGCGGACGAGCCCGGTGTGCTGTGGGCCGGCACCTTGCCGGGCGGCCTGTTCCGTTCCTCGGACCGGGGCGATACCTGGCAACTGGTCGACTCGCTGTGGAATATGCCGGGCCGGCCGGAGTGGTTTGGCGGCGGCTATGACACGCCCGGCATCCACAGCATTTGCGTCGACCCGCGCGACAGCCGCAGCGTGCTGATCGGCATTTCCTGCGCCGGCGCCTGGCTCACCACCGATGGCGGCGCCTCATGGGCGTTGCGGGCCAAGGGCATGCTGGCGCGCTACATGCCGCCCGACTTGATGGACCAGGAAGTCGTGCAGGATCCGCACCGCATCGTGCGCTGCGCGGCGGAACCGGACAAGCTGTGGTGCCAGCATCACAACGGCATCTGGCGCTCGGTCGACAACGGCGCACAATGGACCGAAGTCACGGCGCCGCTGTCGAGTTTTGGTTTCGGGGTGGCGGTGCATCCGCGCGATGGCGAGACGGCGTGGTTTGCGCCCGGGGTGGCGGACCAGCAGCGCATCCCGGTCGATGCCGCGCTGGCCACCACCCGCACCACCGATGGCGGCCAGAGCTTCACCGTGCAGCGCAACGGCTTGCCGCAGGAACATTGCTACGACCTGGTGTACCGCCACGGCCTGGTGGTGGCGGACGATGGCAAGACCTTGCTGATGGCGTCCACCACCGGCAGCGTGTGGCTGTCCACCAATGGCGGCGATTACTGGCGCACGATTTCACAAAACATGCCGCCGGTGTACGCGGTGCGTTTCGGCTGACCTGCCCGCCCGGACCTGCCGGCCCGTCAGCCCGTCAGCCCGGCCTGCGGTTGGCCGCGTAATCCGGGTTCAGGATGTTGGCGGGTGCGCCACCGGCAAACGCCAGCACGTTCCGGAACGCCGCGTTGAAATACAGTTCATAGCTGTCCCGCTCGACGTAGCCCAGGTGTGGCGTGGCCAGCACGTTGGGCACTTTCAGCAAGATCGAATCGGGCGCCAGCGGTTCCTGTTCAAACACATCCAGTGCCGCCCCCCCCGGGCGGCCGGCGCGCAGCGACGCTTCCAGCGCACCGTCCGCCAGCAGTTCCGCGCGGCTCGTGTTGACAAACAAGGCCGTGGGCTTCATGCGCTGCAAATCGTCCGCGGTGACGATGCCGCGCGTGGCATCCATCAGCCGCAAGTGCAGCGTCAGCACGTCCGCCTGTTCAAAAAACTGTTCGCGTGTATCGGCGGCCCGGCAGCCATCCGCCACGGCCGCTGCCCGGCTGGCCGGACTGCCCCAGACCAGCACCTGCATGCCAAAGGCTTGGCCATAGCCGGCAATGAGCTTGCCGATTTTGCCGTAGCCCCAGATCGCCAGCGTGCGTCCCTTCAAGACCGTGCCGACGGTGTTGTATTCCGGCAGCGACGACGAGGTTTGCCAGTGGCCGGCTTTCAGCTGGATCGCGTATGGGACGATCTTGCGCTGCGCCGCCATGATCAGGGTCCAGGTCAGTTCGGCCGGCGCGATGGGGGAGCCGACCCCTTCCGCAATGGCGATGCCCAGCTCCGTGGCGGCCGCCACATCGATATGCCCGCTGACCTTGCCGGTCTGCGAAATCAGTTTCAAATTGGGCAATTTGGACAACAGCGCGCGGTTGAAGGCCGTGCGTTCGCGGATCAGGACCAGCGCATCGAACGGCGCCAGCCGGGCGGCCAGTTGGCCGATGCCTTTGGCGGAATTATTGAAGACTTTGACATCATGTCCGTCGAGCAACTTCATGCATTCCAAGCTACGAGTTGCATCTTGGTAATCGTCTAGGATAGCAATTTTCATATGTGTTGACACAGTAGAAACATCATTTCGTAGTGTAATAACAGGATTCAAAAATCATCCAAATAGCCTACTACAATAGTCAACCAATTCTCCTACATTTCTGTCGGAATCGCCTGAAGACGGGTGTACAATCGGCGCAGATTTCAGGCCCAACAGCGGGTCTGCGCAATATGTTCCATCAGTCCGGATGCATAATATGGACTGGGCGCCTGTGAATTTTTTTCCGGGCGCACCGACAAGACCGCCGTACCGCCGAAGCATTCCCGCAATGCCTTCCTGAGCGCATAGCCAAAAGCTGACGACGATCCTGCCGTGCCGGGACAAGACAAAGAATTTCTTTATTGGCATTGGAGGTACTATGAATCAGCCCATCATGGGTGGCGTTGCAGCCCTGAACGTCCCAGCTTACGTCAAACATCAAGGTCTTATTAACTGGGTCGCGGAAACCGCCGCGCTGACCCGTCCGGCCCGCATTTACTGGTGCGATGGCTCGAAGGAAGAATACGACCGCCTGTGCGCTGAAATGGTTGCCGCCGGCACCATGAAAAAGCTGAATCCGGAAAAGCGTCCGAACTCGTACCTGGCCTGCTCGGACCCGACCGACGTGGCCCGCGTGGAAGACCGCACCTTTATCTGCTCGCAAACCCGCGAAGCCGCCGGTCCGACCAACAACTGGATGGCCCCGGCTGAAATGCGCTCCACGCTGAACGGCCTGTTCGACGGCTGCATGGCGGGCCGCACCCTGTACGTGGTGCCGTTCTCGATGGGCCCGCTGGGTTCGCCGATCGCGCACATCGGCGTGGAACTGTCGGATTCGCCCTACGTTGCCGTCAACATGCGCATCATGACGCGCATGGGCAAGGCCGTGTTCGACGTGCTGGGCGCCGATGGCGATTACGTGCCATGCGTGCACACCGTGGGCGCGCCGCTGGCGGCCGGCCAGCAAGACGTGGCCTGGCCATGCAACAGCACCAAGTACATCGTGCACTTCCCTGAAACCCGTGAAATCTGGTCCTACGGTTCCGGCTACGGCGGCAACGCGCTGCTGGGCAAGAAGTGCTTCGCGCTGCGCATCGCTTCCAACATGGGCTTCCAGGAAGCGCAGCAAGGTGGCAAAGGCTGGCTGGCCGAACACATGCTGATCCTGGGCGTGGAATCGCCGGAAGGCAAAAAACACTATGTCGCGGCGGCGTTCCCGTCGGCGTGCGGCAAGACCAACTTCGCCATGCTGATTCCGCCGGCATCGTTCAATGGCTGGAAAGTCACCACCATTGGCGACGACATCGCCTGGATCAAGCCGGGCGCCGATGGCCGCCTGTACGCGATCAACCCGGAAGCCGGCTACTTCGGCGTGGCGCCGGGCACCAACACCAAGACCAACTCGAACTGCATGGCCTGCCTGGGCGAAGACACCATCTTCACCAACGTGGCGCTGACCGATGACGGCGACGTGTGGTGGGAAGGCTTGACCAAGGAAGCGCCTGCGCACCTGATCGACTGGCAAGGCAAGGACTGGACCCCGGCGTCCGGCACCAAGGCCGCCCACCCGAACGCCCGCTTCACCGTGGCGGCGACTCAGAACCCCGTGATCGATCCGGCTTGGGACGATCCGGCCGGCGTGCCGATTTCCGCCTTCATCTTCGGCGGCCGCCGTTCCACCACCGTGCCGCTGGTGACCGAAGCGCGCAACTGGGTGGAAGGCGTGTACATGGCGGCCACCATGGGTTCGGAAACCACCGCCGCGGCCGCCGGCCAGCAGGGCGTGGTGCGCCGCGATCCGTTCGCGATGCTGCCGTTCATGGGCTACAACATGAGCGATTACTTCCAGCACTGGCTGAACCTGGGCGAGAAAATCGGCGCCGCCGCCCCGAAAATCTACTGCGTCAACTGGTTCCGTACCGATGCGGAAGGCAAGTTCGTGTGGCCTGGCTTCGGCGACAACATGCGCGTGCTGAAGTGGATGCTGGATCGCATCGAAGGCAAGGCCGGCGGTGTGGAAAACGTGTTCGGCACCACGCCGGAATTTGGCGACCTGAACTGGGATGGCCTGAACTTCACGCAAGAACAGTTCAACCAGATCACGTCGATCGACAAGGCGGCATGGCTGGACGAGCTGAAACTGCACGCGGAACTGTTTGACAAGCTGGCCTACCACCTGCCGCAAGAGTTGGTGGACACCAAGGCGGCGATCGAGCAGCGCCTGGCCAACTAAGCTGAGTTCAGCACAGGAAGCGGCGCCTCTCCGGATGCGCCGTTTTTTTATCTGCCGCGCAATGCTCCCGCGCGGCGCACGATGTCCGCTTGCAATTTTTTGTACAGGCCCAGCAGGAACAGCAGTTCCGCCAGCACGAACAGCGGGCCGATGATCAACCCGCTGAGGTCGTCGACAAACGCGGGTTTGCGGCCTTCAAAATAATGGCCGACAAACTGGAAGATCCAGCCTGCCACGAACCCTCCCACACCCAGCGCCAGCCAGGTGGCGGTGCTTTGCGCGGCGCTCCATTGCCCCAGCCATAAGGCCGACCCCATCAGTGCCGCCATGATGACGCCGAAGCCGATGTCGAGCATGAAGTAATACGCCAGCACCGCAGCCGCCAGCACGGTGGCGGCAGACAACGTGGCGCCGCCCAGGTTGAGCGCCGGGCGCGACAGCAGGATGGCAACCGACGCCACGATCATCGGGATGCCGATGACGTGCGTGGCGATGTTGCGCTGGTCGCGGTGGTAGAGCGCGTACGTCGATAATTGTTCCGTGATGGGTTTCATCGGTGTTTCCAAAAAGGGAAAACCCGCATCATGCATGGCCGCGCGGGGCGGCGCTGTCGGGTACCCGACATAGCCCGTAAAATGGGGCAATGAATACCGTCACCGACTATGCCGCGCTGCTGCGCAGCGGCGCCTGGTTCCAGGCGCTGCCCGCCGCCTTGCAGGCATCATTGCTGGGGCTGGCCCGGCTACATCGCTTGCGCAACGGCCAGCGCCTGTTTGCGCGCGGCGATGCGCCCGATGGCGTGTATTGCGTGCTGGACGGCGCCATGCGCGTCGGCGGCTTGTCGGAAACCGGCAAGGAAGCCGTGCTGGCGCTGGTCGAAGCGCCGCACTGGTTTGGCGAAATCGCCCTGTTCGACGGGCAGCCCCGCACGCATGATGCGTGGGCAGAGGGCAACGTGGTGTTGCTGCACGTGGCGCAGCAACCGTTGCTGGCGTTGCTGGCGGCGCAACCGGTGCACTGGCGCGTATTCGGCCTGCTGCTGACGCACAAATTGCGGTTGACCTTCACCGTGATGGAGGAAACCGCGCTGTTGTCGGCATCGGCCCGCCTGGCGCGCCGGCTGGTGACGATGGCGGAGGGCTACGGCGACTGGAAAGACCGCAACCGCCGCCTGCTGCACGTGCCGCAGGAACAGCTGGCGCTGATGCTATCGCTGTCGCGCCAGACCGTCAACCAGATCCTCAAGCAATTCGAGGCGCGGCAAGCGATTGCCTTGGTGCGCGGCGGGATTGAAATCCTCGACATCGGCAAGCTGCGCCAGCTGGCGCAGTGACTCACGGCACACGCTTCAAGTCGTCCAGCTGGAACCACAGTTCCTTGCGCGCCAGCGGCGTTTCCGGCGGCAACAGGGGATTGACCAGCTCGATGACGCGTCGCTTGTCGAGCGCCGCTTGGCGCAGCCGGGCGCCAAAGTGGCGGTAAAACAGCTGGTCCATGGAGCCGTCGGCCATGGCGGTTTCCAGGCCCTGCCGGATCTGCTGCGCCAGCCGCGTATGGGCGCGATGGACAAAAAAATAATCGGCGGTCGGGTAGCGCAGCACCAGGTGCGATTCCACCGCCAGTTCCGAATGGCGCGCCGCCTCGGGCCAGATTTCCTGCACGGAGCGCGGCAGGTAATCGATGCGGCCGGCCTTGAGCATGCTGAACAGGCCGTTGTAACTGGAGACCGGGGTCGGGTCCGCACCGTTGGCGCGCAAAATAGCCAAGTCCGGCCAGTCATGTCCCTGCGCCACCTTGTGCGGCGCCAGGTCGGCCAGCGCGCGCACGTTGCGGTACAGCTCCCTGTCAGCCTGCCGCACCAGCAACAGGCGCCAGCCGATCAAGCCTTTGCTGATGGGAATCCGGATCGGCAGCAATTGCTGTTCCCGTTCGATCGACGTCATGGTCGCCACCACATGGACTTTTCCGGTGGCGTTGGCCACTTCGATGATGGAGCGGTTTTGCTGCATGTAATGCGGCGTCATGGCGACCTGCTCGGCGCTGCCAGCTTTGACCAGCGCCAGTTGCAGCAATTGGAACGCATAGTCGCCCCGTTCGTCATCGAGGCTCTCGGGGCGGGGGAAGAGCAGCACATCGGCCAGCGCACAGGACGCCGTCAAGACACTGGCCATTAATCCGGCAACGATGGCGGCAATCAAGCGGGCCCCGGGTTGCAACATGCACGACTCCGACGAAGACAGGTGACTGATAGTCGCGCAACCCCCGGATGGCGTCAAGCCGGCCGCCGGCGCGGCCGCATAAAAATCGTGCCTATTTCGCACACCTGTGCTAAAGTGATTGGCATGGATACCCCGACCAGCAAAAGCGAAGCCACCTACGCCGCCATCGTGCAGGCCGCCTATGACATGGCGGCCGCCGAAGGCATCGGCAAGGTGTCGCTGGGCGAGATTTCCAAGCGGCTGGGGATCAGCAAGAGCGGGGTGTTTTCCCGCGTCGGGTCGCTCGAAGCGCTGCAGGAAGCCGTGCTGGACGAATATGACCGCCGTTTCGCGCAGGATATCTTCCTGCCGTCGCTGAAATTGGCGCAAGGCCTGCCGCGCCTGACCGTGCAAATCCAGGCCTGGATCCGGCGCTGCTGCGAAACCGGGCCGCGCACCGGCTGCCTGTACACGGCGGGCGCGTTTGAATTCGATGATTTGCCCGGTCCGCTGCGCGACCGCATCGAGCAGGGTGTGCTGCGCTGGCGCGCTTCGCTGCGCAAAACCGTGCTGCAAGCGGTGGAGGTGGGCCATTTGCGGCCCGATACCGACCCGGAACAGCTGGTGTTCGAGATTTACTGCCTGATCGTGGGTTTGCTGCACGATGCCCGCTTCATGCGCGATCCGTCCACCCTGAAACGCATTTCGGTGGCGTATGGCCGCCTGATTTCGACCTATAAAAGCTTTACGTACCAGGATTGAACGGTGCCGCGCCCGCAAGTGCGGCGTTTTTTTAAACTAATTTCGCACGGGTGTGCGAAACAAGGAGCGCATCATGACCAAGGTCTTGTTTGTTACCGTCGTCGCCTTTTTCCTGCTGATTAACCCGCGTTTTGCCGAAGCCCTGCGGGCGCTGCCGGAGTCCAACGACGATTTCGGCGCGGTGTAAGCATGGAACCGATTGATTTCTACTTTGATTTCGCGTCGTCCTACGGTTACTTTGCCGCCACCTGCATCGACGAACTGGCGGCGCGCCATGGCCGGACGGTGCGCTGGCATCCGGTGATGCTGGCGTCGATGCTGCAAGCGACCGGCAGCACACCGCTGCCGCTGGTACCCGTCAAAGGCGACTACGTGCGGCACGATATCCGCCGCACGGCGCGCCAGCACGGCATCCCGTACCGCCAGCCGGACGTGTTCCCGGAATTGCTGGTGGCGCCGGGCCGCGCCATGCTGTGGATCCGGCTGCAGTATGGCGATGACCTGGCGGTGCGCTTCGCCAAACGCTGTTTCCAGGCGTATTTCTCGGAGCGGACCCCATTGTCCGACGCCGCCACCGTGTGCAAGCTGGCGGCGGAACTGGGCGTGGCCGAGGAAGCGCTGGCCGCCGCGCTGCTGTCAAGCGAGGTGAAGGCCCTGTTCCAGCAGGAGACGCAGCAGGCGCTGGCGCTGGGCGTATTCGGCTCGCCGTTCGTGATGGTCGATGGCGAACCATTCTGGGGCTTTGACCGTTTCGGCCAGCTTGAAGCATGGCTGGCCGGACGCGGCGCATCGTGGCGCTATTGGGCGCATAGCAAGGCGCGCGGGCCGGTGGGCGCCAAGTGGAAAGGTTCCCGGACGGGGATTGCCGTCAATATGGTCGGTTGACACCGCTCATCACGGTGATTGGCAGCTCATGCCTTTGTTTTAACATTTCGTCGCATTGCGCGGGCGGCAAGACATGTGGAACCGTACAGTGCAGCCTCCACCATCTTATTCGAGGCTTGCATGACAATAACCATAACCCGCCGCCTTGGCGCCGCCAGTGCGCTGCTGTTTGCCCTGGTGCTGGGCGCGGCCCACGCCGAGACCGTGGCCCCTGACCTGGAGGGCCGCCGCGCCGCGTTGAATACGCTGATCAAGGAACAGTGGGAACACACCATGCGCAACAGCCCGGAATGGGCGTCCCTGCTGGGCGACAAGCGCTACAACGACCGCTGGTCGGATTTTTCGCAGGCGGCGATCGATGCCGACAACCAGGCTGCCGTGGACTTCCTGAAGCGTTTCGAAGCCATCGACACCAGCGGTTTCCCGCTGCAGGAAAAGCTCAACCGCGATTTGATGGTGCGCGAGTTGCGCAAGAATGCGGACGGCGTGCGGTTCCGCGACTGGGAAATGCCGCTGGCGCAAAATTCCGGCGTGCACCTCGATATCCCGATGGTGGTGTCGGCGCTGCCGTTTGACACCGTCAAGGATTACGAAGATTACGTGGCGCGCCTGCGCAAGTTGCCGAAGTTGTTCGCGGAAACCCGCGTGCAGATGGAAAAGGGCGTCAAGGATGGCTTGATGCCGCCGAAATTCCTGATCCCGAAAATCGCCAGGCAGTGCGAAGACGTGGCCGCCATGAAGCCGGCCGCTTCGCCGTTCGCGGCGCCGCTGGCGAAATTCCCCAAGGATTTCTCCGCGGCCGACAAGGCGCGCCTGACCAAGGAGATCCTGGCGGCCGTGCAAAAGGACGTGGCGCCGGCCTATAAACAGCTGGGCGTCTACGTAAAAACCAAATACCTGCCGCATGGCCGCAAGGATGTCGGCATGTGGTCGCTGCCCGATGGCGCGGCGCGCTACAGTTTTAAAGCGAAACACTCCACCACCACCGACATGTCGCCGGAGGAAATCCATCAGCTGGGCTTGTCCGAAGTGGCGCGCATCGAGGCGCAAATGCTGCAGGTGGCGCAAAAGCTCGGCTACCAGGACTTGAAGTCGTTCAACAAGGCGCTGGAAGCCAACGCGGCGCTGCACCCGAAATCGCGCCAGGAAATCGTCGACCTGTACCAGAAATATACGGACCAGATGTACACCCAGCTGCCGCAGCAGTTCGGCATCCTGCCGAAGGCGAAAGTGGAAATCAAGCAGGTCGAGGAGTTCCGCGAGAAGGGCGCCTCGGCCGCCGCCTATCTGCCCGGTTCGCCCGATGGCAAGCGTCCGGGCCGCGTGATGGTCAACACCGGCGACTTCGCCAAGCGTTCCACCGTCGGCATTGAAACCACGGCGCTGCACGAAGGCGTGCCGGGCCACCACATGCAATTGTCGATCGCGCAGGAAATCGAATCGCTGCCGATGTTCCGCCAGCAGGGCAATTACACGGCCTATGCCGAAGGCTGGGCACTGTATTCGGAACGCCTGGGCCAGGAACTGGGCTTCTTCAAGGATCCGTACAGCTATTACGGCCATTTGCAGGATGAAATGCTGCGCGCGATCCGCCTGGTGGTGGACACCGGCCTGCATTACAAGAAGTGGTCGCGCCAGCAGGTGGTGGACTTCTTCCACGACCATTCCGGCATCGAGGAAGTCGATGTGCAGAGTGAAACCGACCGCTACATCGTGTGGCCGGGCCAGGCGCTGGGCTACAAGATCGGCCAGCTGAAAATCCTGTCGCTGCGCGATTATGCGAAACAGGAACTGGGCAGCCGCTTCGACATCCGCAAGTTCCACGACCAGGTGCTGGGCGCGGGCGCGTTGCCGATGGATGTGCTGGAAGCGCAAATCAAGGGCTGGGTGGCGGCGGAGAAGGGCAACGCCACCGCGCAGCAGTAATCAGCGGCCCCGGGACTGTCAACGGGGAGGTGCTGTGGCTGCGTAGGGCGGTTCGCTTGCGAGCCGCCATGTTTGCGTCAACGCGGCGCATGCACGGCGGCTTCCGCTGCGCGGAAACCGCCCTACGGGATCACCGCCCCATGCCGGTCGAGGCGGATCGGCCTTACGCTTTTTTCTTCTTCGGCGCCAGCGCCGGCAGCAGCGGCACCAGGTATTTGCCGGTCACGCTGTCCGGGTTGGCCGCCACGTCTTCCGGCGAACCGGTGGCGATGATCTGGCCGCCGCCCGCGCCGCCTTCCGGACCCAGGTCGACGATCCAGTCGGCGGTCTTGATCACGTCGAGGTTGTGCTCGATGATGGCCAGGGTGTTGCCCTGGTCGCGCAGGCGGTGGATCACTTTCAGCAGCAAATCGATATCGTGGAAGTGCAGGCCGGTGGTCGGTTCATCGAGGATGTACAGGGTGCGGCCGGTATCGCGCTTGGACAGTTCCAGCGACAACTTCACGCGCTGCGCTTCGCCGCCCGACAGGGTGGTGGCGCTTTGCCCCAGCTTGATGTAGCCCAGGCCCACATCCAGCAGGGTTTGCAGCTTGCGGGCAATCAGCGGCACCGGCTTGAAGAATTCGTGCGCGTCTTCCACCGTCATGTCCAGCACTTCGGTGATGCTCTTGCCCTTGTAGTGCACTTCCAGCGTTTCGCGGTTATAGCGCTTGCCGTGGCAAACGTCGCACGGCACATACACGTCCGGCAGGAAGTGCATTTCCACCTTGATCACGCCATCGCCCTGGCACGCTTCGCAGCGCCCGCCCTTGACGTTGAACGAGAAACGGCCGGCGCTGTAACCGCGCTCCTTCGCCATCGGCACGGTCGAGAACAAATCGCGGATCGGCGTGAACAGGCCGGTGTAAGTGGCCGGATTGGAACGCGGCGTGCGGCCGATCGGCGCTTGGTCGACCGCGATGACTTTATCGAAGTGTTCCAGGCCGCTGATTGACTCATGCGGCGACGGTTCCGTCTGCGAACCATACAGGTGGCGCGACAGCGCCGGGTACAGCGTATCGTTGATCAGCGACGATTTGCCGGAACCGGACACCCCGGTAATGCAGGTCATCAGGCCGACCGGCAATTGCAGGGTGACGTTTTTCAGGTTGTTGCCGGTGGCGCCGGTAATCACCAGCTGGCGTTCTTCATCGAAATCGTGGCGTTTTTTCGGCACTTCGATTTTCTTCGCGCCGGACAGGTATTGCGACGTCAGCGATTCCTTGTTTTTCAGGATGTCTTTCAGCGTCCCCGAGGCGATCACGTCGCCGCCATGCACGCCTGCACCTTTGCCCATGTCGACAATATAGTCGGCGGTGCGGATCGCGTCTTCATCGTGTTCCACCACCAGCACGGAATTGCCGATGTCGCGCAAGTGTTTCAGGGTGTCGATCAGGCGGTCGTTGTCGCGCTGGTGCAGGCCGATCGACGGTTCGTCCAGCACGTACATCACGCCGGTCAGGCCGGAACCGATTTGCGACGCCAGCCGGATGCGCTGCGCTTCGCCGCCGGACAAGGTGTCGGCGCTGCGGTCCAGCGACAGGTAATCGAGGCCGACATTGTTCAGGAATTTCAAACGCGAGACGATTTCCTTGATCACGCGATCGGCGATTTCCTTCTTGGCGCCGGACAGTTCCAGCCCTTCGAAGTAGTCGAGGCAATCGCGCAGCGGCTTGTGGGCGATTTCATAAATCGCCCGCTCATGGTCGCCCACGCCGACCTTGACAAAGCGCGCTTCCACCCGCAGGCGCGCGCCGGCGCACGACGGGCATTCTTTTTCGTTGATGAACTTGGCCAGTTCTTCCTTGACCGCCATCGAATCGGTTTCGCGGTAGCGCCGCGACAGGTTGTTGACCACGCCTTCGAACGTGTGTTCCTTGACCACGGCGCGGCCCCGCTCATTGATGTACGTAAACGGGATCGATTGTTTGCCGGAGCCTTGCAGGATCACGTCGCGCGCGGTTTTCGGCAATTGCTCGAACGGCGTGTCGAGGTCGAATTCAAAGTAGGCGGCCAGCGCCGTCAGCATCTGGAAATAAAACTGGTTGCGGCGGTCCCAGCCTTTGATCGCGCCGGACGCCAGCGACAAATTCGGGAACGCGACGATGCGCTTCGGATCAAAGAATTCAATATGCCCCAGGCCGTCGCACTCGGGGCAGGCGCCCATCGGGTTGTTGAACGAGAACAGGCGCGGTTCCAGTTCCTGCAGCGAATAGCCGCACACATTGCAGGCGAACTTGTTCGAATACACGTGCTCCTTGGCGGTATCCATTTCATACGCGACGGCGCGGCCATCGGCCAGGCGCAGCGCGGTTTCAAAGCTTTCCGCCAGGCGCTGCTTGATGTCGGCATTGACCTTGACGCGGTCGATCACCACGTCGATGGTGTGCTTTTCGGTTTTTTTCAGCTTCGGCAAATCATCGGCGTCATAAATCTTCGCCTCGTGGGTGCCGCTCTGGATGCGGAAGCGCACAAAGCCCTGCGCCTGCATCTGTTCGAACAAGTCCACGTGCTCGCCCTTGCGGTTGGCCACCACCGGCGCCAGGATCATCAGCTTGGTGCCTTCCGGCATGGCCAGCACGGCATCGACCATTTGCGACACCGATTGCGCTGCCAGCGCGTTTTCCGGGTGGTCCGGGCAATACGGGGTGCCGACGCGCGCATACAGCAAACGCAGGTAATCGTGGATTTCCGTCACGGTGCCGACGGTGGAGCGGGGATTGTGCGAGGTGGCCTTCTGTTCAATCGAAATCGCCGGCGACAAGCCTTCGATCAGGTCCACATCCGGCTTTTCCATCAGCTGCAGGAACTGGCGCGCATAGGCCGACAGCGATTCCACGTAGCGGCGCTGGCCTTCGGCATACAGCGTGTCGAACGCCAGCGACGATTTGCCGGAACCGGACAAGCCCGTGATGACGATCAGCTTGTTGCGGGGCAGGTCGAGGTTGATGTTTTTCAGGTTGTGCGTGCGAGCGCCGCGGACGCGGATGTATTCCATTGCTGTGCCTGGATGGTGAGGGTGGCCAAAGATCGAACCCGGTACTATATCCGGGTTTGCCCCGCGCCGCCGTGCTTCGATTGATATAGAACAGGCGGTTACGTGACAAATACTGTATATAATACCAGTGTTTGGCCACGGATGCGCGCCACCCCAACAATTTCTCGGGGGCGAATGGCGTTGGCTTATAATCGCTGTCTACGTCAATTCCAGCCCGCCCGCTTGCCCCGGGCGGCCGCAGTTCAACAGGAGCTATTCATGGCATCAGTTAATAAAGTCATCATCGTCGGCAACCTGGGCCGTGATCCGGAAATCCGTTACATGCCAAGTGGTGACGCCATCGCCAACATCGCCGTGGCGACGTCTTACAAGTCGAAAGACCGCAACACCGGCGAGCAAAAAGAGCAGACCGAGTGGCACCGCATTTCCTTCTTCGGCCGCCTGGCCGAAATCGTCGGCCAATACCTGAAAAAAGGTTCGTCGGTGTACGTCGAAGGCCGCCTGCAAACCCGTAAATACACGGACAAGGATGGCGTCGAGAAGTACGCGACCGACATCATCGCGGAAAACATGCAAATGCTGGGCGGCCGCGCCGGCGGCATGGGCGGCGGCGAGGGAATGGATGACGGCGGCGGCTACGATGCCCCGGTGTCCCGTCCGGCGCCACGTCCGCAGCCACAGCAGGCCGCCCCGGCGCCACGTCCGGCCCCGCGCCCGGCGCCGAACTTCTCGGATATGGATGACGATATTCCGTTCTAATCCTGGAATTAACTCAGTTTTGTCCATAACCCTCTGTATTCCTCTTGGTGCAGGGGGTTATTTGTATCGGCAGTTGCATCTTCACGGGGTTGCAAGATTGATATCCTAACGGTACGCTACGTAAGTTACCGAAAATCAATCTTATGCGTTACTCCTCCATTGCCCTCATTGCACTTCTGGCGTGCACACAAGCATTTGCTGTCGTTGCAGTCCCGTCAGAGAAATCTGCCCGTTCCAAGAACATTACAGTTGAGCTGCGCCGGGGTGCTCCTGTTCCAAAATGGACTCAGCCTTTGGCCGAGATTCCACAAACCGAGCGTACTGAGGCTGTTGTCCTGCGTCTTAATGAGTCGCAGGTACTCGCCGGCGATCAGCCTGCTTACCTTGTCAATCGTGCTATTCAGGTCAATGACCGCAGCGCGCTTGCGGCCATTGGACAGGTTAGCCTGACCTATTATTCTGCTTATCAAGCGCTAAGCCTGCATCGAGTCGCCATCATGCGGGATGGTAAGGTGCTTGATCGAACTGCTAGTGTCGATGCACGTCTCTTGCAGCGCGAAACTGGCATTGAGAGTGGCATGTATGGAGGCGCCAGTACGATTCAGCTTTTGCTGGACGATGTGCGGGTCGGAGACACATTGTGTCTGACCTACAGTGTTGTTGGCGCTAATCCGGTTTTTGGAAAGCAGTGGTTCGGTGAGTATGCCTGGGACCAGTGGGCGCCAGTGGAACGCCGACGGCTTGTTGTCCTTTATCCTAAACAACGCAAGATTGCTTGGCGCCAATTGGGTGACCATCGTAGCGAGCCGGTTGTTCCACGGATTGACACTTCGGGACCGTATGAAGTGTTAACTTTTGAGGGGCGGAATTTGGATCCGCTTGATGATGAGCCGTCCATTGCGAGCGATTATCTGCCAGCCAGGACGTTGCAGTTTTCCGAATTCCCCGATTGGGCATCAGTTGCCCGTTGGGCGAGTGGCTTGTTTCCCCAACCGCCCATCGACACCACCTTAAAGGGGCTCGCAGATCAGTTCCGCAAGCATCCAACACCCGAGGCACGTGCGGCGGCGGCGCTGCAGTGGGTGCAAGATGAAATCCGCTACTTCAGTGTTTCAATTGGCGAAAATTCGCATAAACCACAATTGCCTGGCACTGTGCTTAAGCGCCGATATGGAGATTGCAAAGATAAGAGTTACCTTCTGATTTCTCTCTTGAGCCAGTTGGGCATTCAGGCGCGGCCAGTATTGTTGTCCGCAAATGCGCCACGGATACCGGCTAAAGTAGGACCTTCTCCTGGCTGGTTTGATCACGTCATCGTTGAAATGCAGATTGATGGCAAGAACTATTATGTTGATCCGACTCGTACCGGCCAGCAAGTTCCGCTTGATAAGTTGTCCACCGCCTTCCCAGGTGCATATGGGCTGGTCGTCGACGCCGCGACCACTGCGTTGATAGCCCTTCCTGAGCGGAGCGGCCAGGGACCGGATTATGAAGTCGTCGAAACTATTTCGGTGAAAGATTATAGCGGCGACGCCACCATGGAAATGCGCGAAATCTTCCGGGCAGAACTGGCGGAAGTTTCGCGTCAACGCTTTGCTGCGCTCTCACCCTTGGAGTTAAAGAAAGCAGCACTCAAAGATTATGAGAAACGTTATCCCGGCATTGTCCTGCTCGATGCCCCAGTGGTAACTGATGGAAAGCTGGTCAACCAGCTGGAAGTGCACGCACGCTATCGTTTACCCAAGGCCGTCAATCTTGTCGACGGTGCGCAATCGATCGATTACCGGGCACGACCGCTGGACGGCGTAATGGCACTACCGGATAAACTGGTGCGCAGTTTTCCATTGGAGATGCCTGCATCCCAATTTCACGGTCGCTATCGTTTGAATGTCCATTGGCCGGATGATGTCCGCGCAAGTGACCCGCCGTGGTCGCGTTTTATTGACAATCGCTTTTTCCAGGCGCATGAAACCTATTCATTTCGCGGCAATCACCTGAATCATATGGTCGACTATCGCGCCAAAGCGCGTACTGTCTTAGCGGCGGAAGTTCCGGAGTTGCACAAAGAGGCCAAGCAGCTTGATGAACTGGCGCAAGGCCGCTTTACAGCGCGACTGCATAACAAGATCGACAAAAAGACTGGCGGATTCAGTGCTCGCGATCTCGACTTGGTGCGCATGGCTGCCGCAGCCGATGACTTAGCGCTCGCAATGGAAAAATTGGAAGATAGCGCAGTTCCCCGCGACAGGGCTTGTTTGCTGCTGCGAACCGCTAGTTATGCGGATGGACTATTGGAGTCCGTTGGCCAAAAAATGTTTACCCGCGCCCAACGCATTATCAACGATGATAGTAAAGACCCGGCAGCCAGCGTATGCCGTGCACGGTTGGCGTTTGAAGGAGGCGACTTTGCCACCAGTGCTCACCTGTACCGGCAACTTGGCGATGAACTTGCCAGCAAACATCCTAAGGAATTGCGCAATATGGCATGGGCGCATTTGTATAGTGGCCAACTCGATCAAGCACTGACGACCAATCAACAATATCTGGGATTGCAGGCCAAAGCAGGCATATATGTCGGCGCAGAACTTGATATGGTAGACAGCATCGCGCTGTTACAACGCGGCGGGCACACACCATCAGCGGACATGTTGCAGCGGGCAAGGAATGCGCCGGATGGTCCGTGGCCGCAACCTCTGTTAGCCATGCAAGCAGGGCTGTTTGGTCAGGATGAGTTGATTATGCTGGTCAACTCAATGCCCGAACATGTCCGGGCCCATGCCTTGACCGAAGCCTACTTTTACATTGGACAGCTTCGATTGGCATCGGGCGATAAGATTGGCGCGGCGGCAGCGTTTCGAAGACTGCAAGAAGATGGCATTCGCAGTTCACATTTGTACTTGCAGGGAGCAGCGGAACTGCGGCTGTTGAGTAATGCGAAAAATGTGCTGTCCACAGTTGAAAAAGCGATTTCGGCGGGCAACTTCGAGTTGGCTTTCAATTATTTGACTGAGGGTGCGAGTAACGGGGATTCGATGGCCCAGCTTGGGCTGGGATGGGCATATCAGCACGGTCAAGGCGTTGTTGCCGACTTGGACAAGGCGGTGCAATGGTATCGGAAGGCTGCGGATGATGGAAATCCCAAGGCTTACTTCGTGCTATCTGAACTCTACCGTTTGGGGCAGGGTGTTCCCAAGGACGAAGAAAAATCACTGGCGCTGTTGCGTACCAGTGCTGAACTAGGTAATGCAGCGGCCATGAACAGTCTCGGTTGGCGCTACTACCAAGGGCATGGCTATACCGTTGATCCGGCCTACGCGGCATTATGGTTTCAACGCGCGGCAGTTCGCGGGGTCGCCGACGCCAAGTACGGACTTGGATTGGCGCTCTATCATGGCAAGGGCTTGCCGCGTGATCTGAGAACTGCTGCCGCGCTTTATCTCTCAGCTGCCAAGCAAGGCCACGCCTCGGCTCAACTTGACATTGGATATATGTATGAGACTGGGGAAGGGGTTGCCAAGGATGCGGCGGAGGCGGTGGCTTGGTATCGCAAATCGGCTGAACAGGGCAATGCAATTGCACAGCACAACCTGGGCCTGTGCTACGAGAATGGAATCGGTGTTGCCGCTGATGAAAAGTCCGCAGTTTCCTGGTATCGCAAAGCAGCGGAACAGGGCTACGTGAGCGCGATGACGAAGTATGGGTATTTCCTTGAAAACTCGAAGTCCATGAAACCGGATGCTGTTGAAGCGCATGTCTGGTATCTGAAGGCAGCAGAACGGGATGACCCGTATGCACAGTACAACCTTGCGCAGCAATACAGGCTTGGCCGGGGTGTCGCGGCGGATCCGGCCTTAGCGTTCAAGTGGTACATGAAAGCCGCAAAAAACGGTGACGTTGATGCCATGACTTTGCTTGGCACAGCGTTGCGGGACGGCTCAGGGGTGGCCAAGGATCTGAACGAGGCGTTGCGCTGGTTTACTGCGGCAGCTGAGGGCGGCGATGGCCTTGGTATTTTAAGGCTGGGAATGATGTACTTCGATGGTAGTGGTATCGGACGTGATTATGGACGTGCATACAAACTTTTCGAACAGGCCGGTGCGAAAGGCGAGACAGCGGGATATTACTGGCTTGGTCGACTCCATGAGAATGGATTGGGTTGTGCCAAGGATGAAACCAAGGCGCGTGCGCTGTATGTCCAGGCAGGCAATGTTGGGGATGCCAAGATTCGGCTTGCCGTCATGAGTGCCCATGGCAGAGGCGGACCACGTGAGCCGGCGTATTTTTCCCGTACCCTGGAAGACTGGTCACAGGATGCTGAAATCGAATGGATGGAAAAGCTGGCCCAAGCGTTTGAAGCCAGTTTTGACGGCCCGCGCACGCAGCAAGTCTATTTGCGCCTGTTTCAGATAGTGGAAAAGAGTGGGCACCCGAAGCGGACGCGTTTGGCGCTTGCCGCGCTCGCGGATAGCTACGCCAACTTCGGCATGCCGCTCAAGGCAGAGCCGTACTTTCTTCGCCTGTTAGCCTTGAAGGAAAATGAGTTTGGCCCGCAGCATGAAGAGGTTGCCAATACGCTCGAAGACCTTGCATCGGTGTATGCGAGTACTGCACGTCTCGCTTTGGCGGAGTCAATGAGCCGCCGTGCCCTTGATATGCGGATGGCGGGGCTGGGGCCTGGCAATCGTCAAAAATGGCGTAACCAGCGCAACCTCGCTGGTTACGTAGGCGCACAAGGTGATCTTGTGCGCGCGCGGGAATATTTGGTACAGGTGCTTTCCTTCGCCGAAAAAGATCTAGGTTCAGCGCATGGTGAATTTCCAGATGAACTGTTGTGGATTGGGAAGCAATATTTTGAATTGGGGCAATATTCTGACGCTGAAAGCCTCTTCCTCCGTGCACTGTCAATTGTTGAGTCGAAACCGGATGCAGGGGGCCAGTTGGAGTCGCTACTTAACGAGCTTGCCTGGACACTTAGCGCACGTGGCGCCTACGCCGAATCAGAGCGTTTATTCCGGCGTCTAGCCGCCTTGCGTGAAAAGCACCTTGGCAACGAGCATCCTGCGTATGCAGCAGCACTGGGAGGACTCGGTCTGCAACTATCGAAACTGGATCGGCATTTGGAGGCGGAGCAGGCCTTGCACAAGGCCTTGGTATTAAGGGAGATCTTCCTCGGCAAGATCGATGGTGAAGTTGCCATCGCCCTGAATCAAGCTGGCCTGGGCTGGACCAGGCAGGGGAAGTTTGCTGAGGCGGAAGCAGCTTTAAAGAAAGCTTTGGCCCTTCGTGAGAGCACACTTACACCCGTGCATGTCGATATTGCCGAGTCTTTGACAGGGCTTGGCACGCTATACCTGAGCCAGCGAAAATTTGACCAGGCCGAACCGTTGTTGCGTCGCGCACTGGCTATCCGCAAACAATTGATGCCCGCCCACCCAGATACGCGTTCCGGCGAAGAGCTGGTCGAAGAGTTGAATCGAAGGGGGCAGCGGCCATGATTTTCGCCGCAAGGGGGGGCTGGAAACAGCTTTTAGCCGGCGCTCGAATGCGGCGTGCAAAAATAATCACTTTATAATCACTCTATAATTCCCTATAGAGCTGAGGTGCCGCGATGTCCCACGCGCCTGAGTTTGTTCCACCGCCCAGCGCTGGCGGAGAGGCTTGCGAGTCGTTTGCACCGGGTCAAATCGTGACAAACTGGCGATGCTTCGAAACAGTAAGGACCAGGCATTCTACGGTGCGCCGATGGTCAATTTCCCTACGCTTGGCAAAGACTTTATCGCATGGTTTTGCCAGAAAGCGGAGCTGCCGTTTCCGCTGTCTCCTGAAAAAGTCTGGCAACTCTTTGCAGAGGCGGGTTACCGCCCAGAATTGCTGGGCTCCTCCGCCGTGAAATCCAGCGACCCCGCCAGCCATGCGGTGGTGGTGCGCACGGGCGCGCTGGTCTCGAAGTCCTCTTCCACGCCACGGCTTTTCAGCGAGGCGCGGATGATGTTGCGCTCGCCGAACGAGGTGTCGGTCATGCCGCCGACAGGAAGCGCCCGACGCTTGTTCGATGCAAGCCCTTGCATTAAGTTATAGCTATATAAAGAACAGGGAGGCATGGTGACGCGCTTGTCCATCTGGCTTGCACTGGTGCTGGCTTGGCAATCCGCCCTGGCGGCCGACCTCACGGTGGGTTTCAATATTGACCGCCCGCCATACGTGTACCTCGATGCCGCCGGCAACGTGGCCGGCATCGAAGTCGAGCTGGCGCGCGCGGTGCTGGCGCGGCTTGGCTATGGCATGAAAAGTGAAGTGATGTCGAAATCGCGCATGCTGCCCGCGCTGAAAGGCCGGCAGGCCGACATCATCATGTCGGTCCATGGCAGTGACGAACCGGGCGTGTATTACTCGGACGGGGTGGTGGACTACGTCAATATCGCCGTCACCCGCAAGGCCGACCGCATCCGCCTGGCCACCGATGCCGACCTTGACCAGTACCGCTTCGTGATCTGGCAGCGCGGCTGGGCCGACCTGGGACCGGCGTTCGCCGCCCGCTACCGGCCCGATGAACAGGGCCATTTCCGCGACAATTACTTCCAGAGCAGTACCCAGGATGCCCAGGCGCGCGTGTTCTGGGCGCGCCGGGTCGATGTCATCGTGGTGGACCGCTTGGTTTTCAACTGGTACCGGCGCCAGCTGGCCGGGACCATGAAAACCGACGACGAAGTCGACTATCACGACATTTTCCCCAACGCCACCGTGTTTGCCGCCGCGTTTGCCGACCGCGATGTGCGCGACCGCTTCAATGCGGCGCTGAAAGCCATGCGTGCCGACGGCGGCTACCAGGACATCGTCAACCGCTACCGCTAAACCCGGAACAGGGGGGCAAAGCGTGGCCTGCTTGGTCATCTTGCGGTGGTATTTCCTTCTTACAATGGCCGATGCGGGTCTTGCTGCATGGCCAGTCACTTCGTAAATGCTAGTTTGTCACTTGCAGCTTTGCCTAGTTGCAGGTCCGAGACAATGGGAAAAAAGGTGCCCCAGGGAAAATATTGCCGCAGACACTTACGTTATACTCGTATTTGCGTCCCGTAAACTTTATCCGTTAAAAGTTTACTTAACGAAATGCTTGCGACGGTCGCTTTGTACTTGGCGCACCGTCGGATTGAGCGTCAACCGTCCGCTTTTGTTTACTAAAGTAAACGGTTCTGTTGTCGTTAAGAATGAAAAGCGGCGTCTTCGGCGACTGGTTTGAGCAGTTGTGAACAAGAATTCAGCAAGGCCTTTTAATCATCGATAGGGAGTGGAGCCAGACAGCTCCAGTTCGTGTCCACCCAGAGTTCTGTAGTACCCCTAGGAGAATGAAATGAGCATCGTCACCAGCTTGACTACGTTGCAGATTGCTAATTTATCGACTTTGCAGATTGCCGGTCTGGCTACCGCCGATATCGCGGGTCTGAACACCGATCAGTTCGGTGCGTTGACCACGGATCAAATGGGGGTCTTCACTAGTGCACAAGTCCCGGCATTCACGTCGAACCAGTTGGCCAACGCGCTGTCGACGGCGCAGGCGGCCGTGATGACGTCGACCCAGCTGAGCGCCATGACCAGCACCCAGGCTGCCGCGTTGAATTCCGCCGCACTGGCGGCGTTTGAAACATCCGACATCGTCGGTTTCAAGACCACGGCCATCGCCGCGCTGAAATCGACGCAACTGGCGGCCCTGACCACCGACCAGATGGGCGCGCTGGGCACCAACCAGGTCGCGGCGCTGACCACGCTGCAACTGTCGACCGGCTTTGCCACCAACCAGATCGTCGCCCTGAATTCGGCGCAGGCTGCCGCGTTGAGCTCGCTGCAAGTCTCGTCGCTGACATCCGACTCCATCGCCGCGATGGAAACGGATGACTTCTCCGCCCTGAAAACGTCGGCCATCGCCGGCCTGAAAACGGTCCAGCTGTCGGCCCTGACCACCAACCAGATCGTATCGCTGAATACCCAGCAAGTCTCCGCCATGGGCAGCACCCAGGTGGGCGCACTGGCCACCAATGTGCTGGTCGCCATGGAAACCAATGACTTGGCCGCGCTGAAAAGCAGCGCCATCGTTGGCCTGAATTCCGACCAGGTTGCCAGCCTGACCACCGACCAGGTCGGTGCACTGACGACCGCTCAGGTCAGCGGCATGACCACCAGCCAGCTGGCCAATGGCTTGCTGACCAACCAGGTGGCGGCACTGGCTTCCAACCAGCTGGGCGCCTTGTCCACCACGCAATTTGCCGCGCTGTCCAGCGAGGCCATTGCCGCGATTGAAACGGCCGATCTGGCTGGCCTGAAGTCCACCCAGATCGCCGCCATGAAGACGCTGCAGGCTTCGGCGCTGACGACGGACCAGATCGCCAACCTGAGCACCAGCCAGGTTGCCGCACTGACCACCAATGTGCTGGCCAATGCGCTGAACACCCTGCAAGTGGTGGCGCTGAACACCGCCCAGGCCGCTACCTTGAGCTCGCAGCAAGTCGCGGCGCTGTCGTCCGACTCCATTGCCGCCATGGAAACCGACGACTTCTCGGCCCTGAAGACCTCGGCCATTGCCGGCTTGAAGACTGCGCAACTGTCGGCCCTGAACACCAACCAGGTCGTCTCGATGACGACTTCGCAGGTTGCCGCTCTGGGCAGCTCGCAAATGGCCGGCTTCAACACCGCCGCGATCGCGGCCATGGAAACCAACGACCTGGCTGCGCTGAAGACCGGCGCCATGGCAGGCCTGACGTCCGACCAGATTACCGGCTTGACCACGGACCAGGTCGGCGCGCTGACGACGTCGCAAATGGTGGCGCTGACCACCAACCAGTTGGTCAACGGCATGTCGACGCTGCAGATCCAGGCGTTGGCGTCGAATCAGCTGGGCGCACTGTCCACCACGCAATTCGCATCGCTGTCGTCCGACCAAATTGGCGCGATTGAAACGTCGGATATCGTCGGCCTGAAAACCACCGTGATCGCCGCACTGAAGACCGTGCAGATCGGCGGCCTGACCACCGACCAGATCGGAGCGCTGGGCACCAACCAGGTTGCCGCGCTGACCACCAATGCGCTGGCCAATGGCTTCGCCACCAACCAGATCGTTGCGCTGAACAGCGCCCAGGCTGCCGCGCTGAGCTCGCAGCAAGTGGCGAACCTGACGTCCGATCAGATCGCCGCGATGGAAACGGACGACTTCTCGGCCCTGAAGACCTCGGCCATTGCCGGCCTGAAGACGGCACAATTGTCGGCCCTGAACACCAACCAGGTCGTGTCGATGTCGACGTCCCAGGTTG
>Ga0307408_100000492_pt1 | contig 34476 bp, 29 predicted proteins | sample 322Cmetagenome_FD_202116 | JGI IMG/M metagenome (GOLD analysis project Ga0307408, IMG submission 202116) | Maize rhizosphere microbial communities from greenhouse at UC Davis, California, United States - 322HYB-C-3 | ecosystem: Host-associated > Plants > Roots > Rhizosphere > Soil | place...
ATACTATCAACATACCTGGGTGCTCAGGCGTACCGATACACAGATTACAACACGTTTTTACTTTTCTTGATAAATTTCTAAAAATGAATCCTCGGGGAGAAATGCCTGCCCGTGATGGATACCGTTTCGAGTTGCGCCTGTCATTGATAAAACACGATACACAAGGAGACAGTTCATGAAGTTTATTCAAGTTGCCATAACCTTTGCTTTTGCCAGCTTGCTGTTTGGTTGCACGAACCTCAAGGAGGTTCAGGATTTCGCCGGTCAGTCCGCCCAACTCTCTGGTTACACCGAGCTGACGACTCGCTTTCGTGATACCTATTATCGTGAGCAGCCTTATATATCAGGTGACGCAGATCGGTTGGCGCAGGAAAATGACCTGCGTCGCAAAGCGGCCTATCAGGATTTATTAAAAATCCATCAAACCATTAGCGTTTATATGCAAACGCTAGCCACCCTGGCGGGGGATAAATCGTTTGATCTAACTCCTGGTATTGATTCGGTGGCTTCAGGTATCAAAGCGTATCCCGAGTTTGGTATAGATAAAACACAAGTTGATGCGCTCTCCGGGTTGGCAAAAATTGCGGCCAAATGGGCGACGTCATCTTATCAGCAGCGCGCTGTGCGTGAGTTTATAAAGGAGGGGAATGAACCTTTGCAAACAGCTTTGATCGGTATGGAAAAACTGATTGGTTACTATCAAAAAACCAACGACAATGAGTGGAAAACGATTAACGGACTTCTGGAGTTGGAGCTCTCGTTTACCGATCAATCGGAAGACAAGCTTCTGGTGACGCTTGCGCGTGCTCACCTGCAGGCTAAGGCGTCTGAGTATCAACTGGCCGATAAAAAATATCGTGAGGCCAGAAAAGGTATCCAAACTATTGCACAGGGGCATGGTTTATTAGTTGAAAATCTGGATAAACTTTCACGCCAGGAAATTAAGGATTCCCTCCGTCAATTTGCAAAAGATATCAAAGCAATAAACGATCATATTAATTCCATGTGAATCATGAAATGAAAAGGAAATACAGGAGATTATCATGGCTTTAACAACCCAGGCTCAAATCGAAACTGTTGCCGCCGAGCTAAATAATTGTGCCGATATTATTCATGAACGCCTGATGAAGGCAGTAAAACGAAAAGAGATTGAGCGGCCTGCTGCCCAACTGATTTTTCAGGATGAAATTATCCTGCGCCAAAAAGCCAATGGCTTGTATATCAATGCAGCCAATGGTGTGGTGACTGGACTGGCGGAAACACAAAAAAGCCTGCTGGAAACCATCGTCTCAGCCAAACAAAAACTCAAAAAAATTAACGATATAGCCACTTTTATCGATCTTACGGCGGATCTCATTGTGTTGGCTGCAGCGATCAGTGCGGCGAAACCCCCAGCAATTCTTGCGGCGTTAAAGGAAATTAAAAAAGATTGTGAGGCAATAAAAGGTGCGGCAGACTCGTGAGCCGCAATATAAACCGCTGAATGTGAGGCGACCGTCCGGTCGCCTTGGTGCTTTATCCCCATTGTTCCTTTTGCCCCGCGTGATCTTAATTCCCTCTCTCATCGAATAAAGCACTGAATCATTTTTTAATTCAGGTGCGCAGGTGACTATAAAAAATTCTATTGAACTTAATAAAATTGCTATTGCTGGAAATCTGCGTGGGCTGGTCAATCACTCCCCACAGATGCGTGCCCGCGCCGCACTGTGCAATAGTTTTATCGCTGATGCCCTGGCCATGCCCGTACATTGGTTTTACAACCCATTTGATATTTATGCTGCATTCCCCGGCGGCATTCAACAATTTGAAGCGGCACCCAGATTTCACCCCTCGTCGATTATGAATTTGCATTCAACCACTGCCGGTGGCCGTGGTGTGCAACAAGCGAATAATGGGCCGCAGGTGGTGGGTGATATTATTTTAAAAGACAAACGCCAGTATTGGGGTATTGCTAACCAGCATTATCACCGCGCCATGCGCGCGGGCGACAATACCTTGAACTTGCATTGTATGCGGGTACTGATGCGGGCTATGGCAAATAATAATGGGCGTTATTATGCCGCTCATTTTTTGCAAGATTACATTCAGTTTATGACGGCAGGTATTCCGCAGCACCCGGATACCTATGCGGAATCTTATCACCGTGGATTTTTTGCCAACCTAGCCAAAGGCTTGCCACCGGAAAAGGCAGCGGCAAAAACTCACGATACTGCTTCGGTAGGTGGTTTGGTTGGCATAGCACCGCTGGCAATCGCGGAACTGTTGTTTGATCGCTCCCTTGAGCGCGTGCAAAGGCTTTGCCGTATGCATTTATTCTTAACGCATCCCGACGATAACCTGGCAAAAATTTGCGATGCTTATGTCGCTCTGATTGAGGCGCTGTTATTTCGCACCGAAGGTGATGCGCGCCAATTTATCGCTGCTACGGCTAAACAGTCAGCGGCTATTGATGTGCCGCTACTGGTACAAAAATATGCGGATGATAATCAAGTCGTTGGCGGAAAGTTTTCGCGCGCCTGTTACATAGAGGACTCCTGGCCGAGCCTGCTCTATCTCGCATGGAAATATTGTGATGATCCACGGCAGGCACTTATCGCCAATGCCAATCTCGGTGGCGATAATTGCCACCGGGGTGCGGTGCTGGGTGTGATGCTCGGCTTGGCAAGCGGCGATGGCCTGCAGGATTGGTTTGTGCAATTACAAAACGCAGCGGATATTCACGCTGAAGTAGAGGCGTTATTGAAACCCGTGAATTTATAGAGTTCTACATTGACAATCGCCCCTTTGTAGATCTTGCCCCTGATTTTTTGGGTGCTGGATTCCGAATAACACTCGAATGATTGGCAATCGCTTAATCAACTCAAATAAAACCACACAACTCACTGCAACGGCGCAGATAATTAGTAGTGGCTCTAACACACTCCCCAATTTATGTGGCACGACAAAATAGGCGATAACAATAATCAAGGTCTGGTGCAAAATATAAAAACAATAAACGCCGCGGTTTAAATATTTCAGTAATGGATTGCTAAACCTGAACCAATATTGCGCCCAGGCGATGATTGCCACTATCCACAACCAACCATTGGCGGACCAGATAACGCCATTGATTTCATCGGCCAGGTCACTATCACCCAGCGAACCGCCGTTAAAGGCAAATAATGCGTAGGCGTAGGTTAATAATGCGCCGGGTAATAAATACCAGCGCAGCGACGCCAATTGATTCCATAACAGCCGCAGGCGCACCAGAGCAAAACCCATCGCAAAACATAAAAACGAACGCGCATGGTTATACCAGTCCTGCACAAAATTATGGGTGGTTGGGTATTTGTCGTAGAGCCACCAACCAATAAGGTAAAACAAGGCGATGGGGGCAAGAATCACCACGCGGATCGATAGGGTTTTACTCAACCATTGCCAAACCGGTGCACAAACGCGGGAATTCAGCAGCGGGTAAATCGCCCAGAAAATAAGGCTATAGGCGAGAATGTAGGGTAGAAACCACAGGTGGTTCCAGGTGAGGTGCAGCTGTCCCAGGGTTTTATGCGGCGCAAATTCGGCGCTGGTTTGATCCAGGTAGAGGTACCAAAAATGCCAATAATTCGGGCTGTTGATCAGGCCTTTGCTGTGCGCCTCCACATAAACTTGCGGCACCACTACCACCAACATGCCAAACAGCAGCGGCAGTAAAAGTAGGGGGATGCGCCCGCGAATAAATTGCCCCGCAGGTTGCTTGGCGATTAAAAAAGAGGTCGCTGCGCCACTGATTAAAAACAGCAGCGACATACGCCACTGGTTTGACCAGAGCATAATGTTGGTGAGCAAGCTGCTGGTGTAGGTGCTTTTGTAGTGCCAGTCCCAACCTTCGGCGTAAAGCATGCCGGTGTGATACAGAATCAATAAACCAAACACCAGTACCCTGAGCCAGTCCAGCTCAACCAGTCTGTGCCGGTGAAATTCCGGCTGGAGCGGGGCTACCGTTGATGGTGAAAAGGTTTGTGCTTGTGTCATGACCGGGTTCCCCGCGAGAAGATGAAAGCGCTATGCTAGGTAAACGCAATGCCTTGCAGGGTTGTTAAGTGATTGTTCTACAACAAAATGTGACCAGCGGACGCCCGTTGTGACGGGCTGGGCTTGGCATATCGCCTGCGCCACCCGATAGTCCGCACACCGCCAATAACTGTGACCACTATGAACCAAAGCCACCCACTACCACACCAGCAGCCCGTGTTAATCCGGCATTTTTTAGCTCACCAATGGGCCTGGGGTGCTGTGCTGCTGGCGGCGTGGTTTGGGCTTAACGTGCTAGTGCTGGCGACAACAACCTTGATGGAAGTGCGCCGCAATGGCGGGACTATTCCTACTTGGGAGCCGTTTTGTTGGGAGATATCCAGCTGCCTTGTGCTGCTGTTACTGATTCCGATAGGGCTTTGGTTGAATGATCGCTGGATCAGTCGGTTGGGGCTAAAGCTGGGTTTGCTTGCGCACCTGTTGGCGACTCTGCCTTTTTCGCTTGTGCATGTCACTGGCATGGTGGCGATTCGCCAACTGTGGTACCGCCTGATGGGGGCGCACTATGACTTTGGCGATTGGCCAGTGGAGTTTTTTTATGAGTACCGCAAGGATGCCCAAGCCTATTTGACCCTGGCACTGGTGATTGCGGGCTACCGGTTTATAGCCCGGCGCTTGCAGGGCGAGGCGAGTTACCTGGCTGATAGCGCAGAGAGCGAGACAAATGAACCCGCGTCGCCCCCCGAGCGGTTATTAATTAAAAAGCTGGGGCGTGAGTTTCTGGTTCAAACCGCTGCTATTGAGTGGGTTGAAGCCTCTGGCAACTACGCCAATTTGAATATCAAAGGCAGTGTGTACCCTATGCGCATCACCATGGATAAGTTGGAAAAGCTCTTGCCTCCCAACTTTGCGCGCATTCATCGCTCCACCATTATCAACCTGGAGCAGGTGCAGGAAATAACAGCGTTGGATACGGGCGATTATGAAATTCGCTTGCGCAATGACCAAAAACTCACCCTATCGCGCCGTTACCGCGAACGCTTTAAGGCCATGTTGAGCCTTTCCTGAACAGTGAAATTACAGCGTGCAGGAATTGAACACCCTGTGCGACGCCAGTAATAATCGGCCCTGCACTCCATTACCAAAGGGTCATGCACAGAGTTATTCACAGCTTCTGTGGATAAGGCCGGGGGGTTGTCTCTGCTGTTGTGCAACTTTGTGTGAATTGTTGCTTTAGCCTTCAGGAAATTCATTGAGTTGCCAGTAAAGGCTGAGCAAATTCACCAGCTCTTTAATATCTTGTTTAAGAAAATATCCGGCAACATTTAATTGATAACTGATGCTTTTGTCTTCATCGCGGGGTGAGGTGGTTAAAATAAAAACAATGCTGTCTTTTAGTTGTTCGTCATTGCGCATTTCTTTTAGCATTTCTATGCCATTCATCAGCGGCATATTAATGTCCAGCAATACAACGTAGGGTTTGGGGACTTTGCTCCTGTTATTTTCGCCGCGCATAATTTCAAGGGCTTCTACGCCATTGGCAGCGCGATACACAGGGTTTTTGATGCCTTTTTTATCAAACAAACGTTTGAGTGATTCAACATCTACCTCGTCATCTTCTACTATGAGAATGTTCACCACTTCACGCATATCGTCTCCGAGCATTAGCACAAGCGTCTCCTGTATTTTCCGGTTCTAACTTGGGCCATGTAAAACGAAATATTGCCCCTTTTCCAATATCTGATTCAATTGTAATAGCTCCCCCGGTGGTTGCAATAATCTTTCTGACAATTGCCAGCCCCATGCCCCGACCTTTACTTTTATCGCGTGGCTGCAAGGTTTGGAACATCTCAAATATTTTGTGATGGTAGCGCGGGTCAATACCCGGCCCATCGTCACGCACTGAAAAAATGTATCCTGATGCATTTTCCTCAATATGTATGTCGACAGTGCCACATTCCTTGTCGTGGTGTTTAATCGCGTTGTTAATCAGGTTGTATAGAATTTGCTGCAGGGGAAATTTTTTTAGATTGATTTGCGCTAATTGCTCGGCAATGTTTATGTTAAAACCCGCAGGAGGGTTTAACAGTGTAGTGATCTCATCGATAAGTTGTTGGCCGCTAATTATTTCGGTGGGCTTCGATTCCATTGTTGCATCTATACGCGCATATTCCAGCGTGTCATCGAGTAGTTTATCCATAAATTTGACGCGCCTGCGTAGTTCGTCCAGGTGTTGTTTGCTTTTTTCTGGCAGTAAATCTTCCAGGTCTTCTTCCAACCATTGCGAAATTGTATCCACCGCCCTGAGTGGTGTTTTTAAATCATGAGCAGCAATATAAGCAAAACGCTCAAGTGCCTCGTTGGACTGTTGTATTTTGTGGGCATTACTTTGAAACACCTCCAATACTTTTGCTAACTTGCCAATTTCGTCATTGTGGTGACGAATTTTAGGCGCTTCGAAAGTGTTGTCTTTGGTTGCCGTGTAGAGTGCATTCACCATCGCATTCACCGGGCGTGCAATGCGGAATACAATAATGCTCCAGCAATACAAACTTAATATCAGTGCAAATAAAAATATGATGGTGCTTAGCATAATTTCTTGCTTGGCATTGTCTTCAATACGATCAACCCGCAATTGGGTTTCCGTTAAAATTTTATCTTGCAAGAGCAAGAGTGATTCAACTGCCTGGGCAGACATGCCCAGCCACATTTCGGCGCTAATTGGGTATGCCGTATCAGCCGATAGTGATGAGCCGGAATAAAACAGATCGTTGATTTGATCAAACGTAAAAAAGTAATGGGTGTATGCCTCTTCCATTAAGGGGAGGAGTTGTTCTGCAAGCTCATTATTTTTGGCGAATTTCCGCAATATTTCCCAGCCATATTCGATATTGCCGCGCAGTGACACGAGTTTTTTCTGTTGTTCCGGCGTGGGCTTTTTATTTTCAGCAATCATTTGGCCGATGATTGCATACTCCTCACCTGAGTGTTCTGCCAGCTCCCAGACAAAATATTTAAAGGTCATTTGCTGGCCGATGGTGGCGTCGATTCGTTGGTAAGTGCGGGAATACACAAGGATAAAATTTTGTGTGGCAGTAATAAGCGCTGTACTAAGGTCAAAATATTGCCTGGCAATCAGCGGGTCGCGTTGCGCAATGGGTAGTGTAAGTGCCTGGTCTATAGCGGTTCGCTGTTGCAGTAACTGTTGATAATGTTCATTAATTGTTTCTGTATTAATGGCCGTGCTGAAGTTGCTGGTGGCTAAATTGGTGAGGGCAAGCTCCAGTGCCTTATCAGCTTCCAGGCGATTTTTCAGTAAATCCTGATGCATGGATTCCGTCGATTCGGGTGGTGCATGGAGAATGGAGAGGGACGAGGCGCGCTCTAACGACCAACTTTTGGTGGCACCATAGAGTGCATCAATAACACTTGCACCCAATTTGAGGCGCTGTGCTTGTTTATAGTTTTCCCATGATTCATACACACCATTGCCCACCAGCACCGCTATGAGGATGTTGAGAGCTCCTACAATTAATAAGAGTATGGTGCGAATACTAGGCGTCGGTTTTTTCATGAATTTTTTAACTGGCAACTATTTTTGCTAGTTTAAGCATAGGCTCCTGAATATTGAGCCCTGCGTGATTTACCGCGTTTTTATTGATATACAAATTAATTTTTTCGTCTTCTTTGCTCATCTCCACCATGCCGCCGCGCTGCGCGAATTGCGCGATATCACTAATGGTGAGCACGTTTTTATTCTGCAGAAATTGCAGCAATGCAGAGAGATTTTTTTCCTGATCGCGATGAATAATAACCACGCTGCACCCGGTGGTGTTTTCCACTTTATTGATGTGGGTTATTGAAATGAGTGCCTGTTGCGCAGTGCGCCCTTTAAGGGGGGAAAGGTAGCCGTCAAAAGGGTCCTCCCCAAACAGGCATATTTGTAATTTCCCGCTTGTTTGCGCGGGTGATTCTTTTGACCATGTAGTGTATTTGAGCAGGTTATAAACCAGCCCGGCCTTGATTTTGTGTTCATATAATTGCAGGGTTTTTTCTTCGGCGCAGACAAAAAATGGAAGCAAGCACAGAATTATTCCTGTACTGATTACCGCTCCCATTTTTTTGCCCAGCGTTAAAATTGCCATGTCAACTTTCCAAAAATACTGCGCTCAATCTCCCCTGCATTGAGATCGGTTGCTGCGCCGAATTCGCGGTGATGGCTGGCGGTGAGGTTTTGTCCGACCAGATTAAAGCGCAGGTTTTTGCTGATGTACCCACCCAGGTTGATGTCCAGGCGTATATAGCTATCGACATTGCCCGCCGGTAATTTATCGACATAAGTGGCTGAGGTATCCAGTGTCCAATCATCGTTAATATTCCAGAATATTTTTGTACCCGTCTGGTGTCTGGGGTAAAGGCTTTCACCGCCTTCTTGTGTGGGAAGCAGTGCATCAAGGTTGATGTGAAGGAAACTGTAGTTGACGGCTATTTTTAAATCCTCATTTGCCGACCAGTTAAGCACCGCTTCAAAACCGTCAGTTTTTCCTGTCATATCATTGGTAAATTTGACCGGAACAAGTAAATGCGGAGGATCAATGCCATTGACTACCGGGACAGGGGCCAGAATACTTACCGTTTGCAAGTAATCGTAGTCGTTATAAAAAACGGCAAGATCCATCGACAAAAGCGATGTAAGTTGCTGGCGATATCCCAGCTCATAGGCGGTTAATTTTTCTGATTTGAAATCATCATTGGGGACAAAAGCCGCCCTTACCGTCGCCGTTTTTAACAGTGTGCTGGTTAGGTCAGTTTCGAGCGGGGTTGGGGTGCGTACGGCGCGCGATATTGATGACCAGACGGTTTGGGTTTGGCTCGCGTGCCATTGCAAGCGGATGTTTGGCTGTACTTCGTAGCCTGAAAATTCGTTATGTTCAAACTTTGACCCCAGCGTTAAAAACCAGGCGTCGGGCGCTAGGGTAATTTTGTCCTGGATGAACGCGCTATAAAGGTTGTTGCGACGTTTCTGTGGCGAAAATACGGTGTTGTTATCGCCTTCCTGATCGTCCGCGAGGAAGCGGAATCCTGCGCCGGTAGTCACTTCATGTGCGCCCAGTGGCGCAAAATTATATTGCGCCTCCAGGTCATAAATAATTCGGTTATCGACGAAGTTAATTGGCTCATCGCGCTGCGCCCAATCCACATAACTTTGGATACTGAATTGCGATCCATCTGCGCGGCTATCCGTCCAGCGCCCAAGAAGGTTGACGCCCTCATAAACAATGGTTTGTTCTTCTATGGGGTCAAAAGGGGCAATAAACGAAAAATGGCGGCGGAGTTGTTCAGCGTTGGTGCGGTAGGCATCGCCCTGCACGGTAAATTCATCGCCCCAGTCCGCGCGGAACCCGGTGCGGAAACCCTCCCATTCATCATAGGTGTCGCCGCCCACGGGGTTGTGGGAGGCATCGCGTTGAAATCCTTTGGCATAAACCCGATATGTTCCGGCATCGCCAAAGGTTCCACCCTGGCGAACATTCAGGGTGGCTTGCTCTTCGTCGCCGTAGAGCGCACTGACTACAGTGCCTTGGGTATTGCGCGTGTGTTTGGTGCGAATATTGATCACGCCATTCACCGCGTTTGCGCCCCAGAGTGTGCCCCCCGGACCACGAATCACTTCAATCCGCTCAATATCCTCCAGCATCAAATCATGGGTTTCCCAGAATACACCGCCAAATACCGGGTTATAGACCGTCCGGCCATCAATCAGCACCAGCAGTTTGTTTGCAAAAACCGTATTGAAACCTCGAATGCTGATGGCCCAGCTGTTGGAGTCCACGCGCGCGACCTGCATACCGGGAACCATTCGCAGCGCATCGGGGATGGTGGTAACGCCAGAGCGCTGGATGTCTTCACTGGTGACGATATAAACCGCAGCGGGGGCAGTGGCGATGGATTCTGCCTTTTTGGACACGCTGAGCACTTCAGCACTCAAAAGCTGTTCGGGGGTGAGGTCGAAGTAATCGACGTTGGCGAGGGCGGACTGACTAAGAAGAAGCATGCTCCATGCGGTGATCAAACCGGGGTGCTGTAATAACGCAGGTCTTTGCATAGCGCTCACTCCTTTTAAGGCTCTCCTACAGAGTAGGGGTACTATTTAAAGATGGTGGTGGCTTGGTATCCACTATTCCTGCTGTGGAAGAATCAGAATAGTCCAGCTACGGGTGCTTCGCGCCCCTTTTTACTATCAGTTGCTTCATTTGCTGACGGTTATACATCTGTTTTGATGGTGCTCATCTATTGAGCTTTATGGCCTGAGCCAATAAATATAGTGGTCGGGGGTTTTTGCTAAAGAGCTATACACAGAGTTATTCACAGCTTCTGTGGATACTTCGTTGTGGATATTTTGTACTCTGCCGGCGTGTTTTTTGTGGCATTAGGCTTGGGATTCAGGCAAGTTGACCAGTATTGCCGCTGCCTCATTGAAAGGGTGATCCGTTGTGGAGCAGGGTGTGCCCGGTCTTCAGGCTTGATTGCTGTCCCTTTAGCGTTTTTTGCGGCAGATTGCGCGTAAATAATGCGCATTTTTTAAGCGCATCCCTAATCGTTTTTCAGCTGGCTATTGCATCCATGAGGGTGTCTTTGTAATCTGCGCGGCCGCCGTTGTGGCACGCGGTGTTTAGCCCTGCGTCTTTTTATAATTAGGCACAGATTTCGCAGCTTCCATACCTTTTGCTGCGCCCATTGGCTGACAATCTGACCGGCGATGGTTAATCCCGTCACTGTTTGATTCTCTGTTTATCTTCCTCTTATCGATTGTTGGAGAAGTGCTCATGTTAAAACTACCTGAAACCCTGCGCGAAAACGTGCGCCTGCTAGGGGAGCTATTGGGTGAAACGATTCACGCCCACGAGGGTGAAGAGCTGTTTTCCAAAGTTGAAGGAATTCGCAAGTTAGGTAAGGCAATTAACAAAGCCGAAAATGGCGATTCTGCGCCGCTGGTTGCTATGTTAAGCAGCTTGGATGACCAGAGCATCCTGCCCATCGTGCGCGCGTTTAACCAGTTTCTGAACCTGGCTAATATCGCCGATCAGGAATACTTCTCCAGCGCCGAAGCCGAGGCGGAAGACAAACTGCAGGCATTGATCATTGAGTTGGCGGCTGCGCAAGGCAAAGACGCCCTCACCGAGCTTATTAATAAGCTGCGTATCGAGTTGGTACTCACTGCGCACCCTACTGAAGTGACGCGCCGCACCCTGATCCGCAAGTATGACCAGATTGTGGACACCCTGGCGGATCGCCAGAACCCCAGCTTGCTGGTATTTGAACAAGACAAATTGCGTGGCCGCCTGCATCGCTTGGTGGAAGAGATTTGGGCCACCGATGAAATCCGCACTACCCGCCCAACCGCGGTGGACGAAGCCAAATGGGGCTTTGCCGTTATCGAAAACAGCCTGTGGCAAGCCGTGCCGGATTTTATCCGCCACCTCGATCGCCTGACCCAGCGTCATTTGGGTGGTCATTTACCGGTAGATATTCGCCCCATCAAATTCTATTCATGGATGGGCGGCGACCGCGACGGCAACCCCAATGTAACCCACAAAATCACCCGCGAAGTATTGTTGCTGGGCCGCTGGATGGCGGCTGAATTGTATTCGCGCGACATTTACAGTCTGGGTGGCGACTTGAGTATGAGTGAGGCGAGCGATGAGCTGCGCGCAATCTACCCTGATACCGCTACTCCTTATCGCGATGCGATGTACGATTTGCGCCAGCGCATCCAGGCTACGCTGGAGTGGGCTGAAGCTCGCCTGCAAGGCCGCTCGGTAGAAGCGCCCGCCGATTTGATCACCAGCCGTGAAGATTTGCTCGCGCCCTTGATGCTCTGCTTCCGCTCCTTAAATGAAGTGGGCTTGCCGCACATTGCTAACGGCCCGCTAGTTGATACCATTCGCCGCGTGCATTGTTTTGGCATCAACCTGGTGCCGCTGGATGTGCGTCAGGACGGCGACCGCCATGTGCAGGCGATTGATGAGCTGGTGCAGTATTTGGAGCTGGGCGACTATCGCGCCTGGTCAGAGGAGGAGCGTCAAGCTTTCCTGTTGGAAGCCCTAACCAGCAAGCGTCCATTGATGCCCGCTGCGTGGCCAATGAGCGATGATACCGCTGAAGTTCTCGCGACCTGCCGTGTGGTGGCGCAAGAACCCCGTGAAATCCTCTCCCATTATGTAATTTCCATGGCGCAGCAGCCGTCTGACGTGCTTGCCGTAGCACTCTTGTTGAAAGAGTCTGGCATGACCTGGAATATGCCTGTTGTGCCACTGTTTGAGACCTTGGACGACCTGGATCGCGCGCCGATTGTGATGGAGCGTTTGTGGAATCTGGAGTGGTATCAACAGTATTCAGCGCAACAGCAAACCGTAATGATCGGCTATTCCGATTCCGCCAAAGATGCGGGCAAGCTTGCCGCTACCTGGGCGCAATACAAAGCACAGGAAAAACTGGTTGCCCTTGCCGACAAATTCGCGGTATCGCTGGTGCTGTTCCATGGTCGTGGCGGTACCGTTGGTCGCGGTGGCGGCCCGGTAGAGAAAGCGATGGCATCGCAACCTCCCGGCTCAGTAAAAGGTCGTATCCGTGTCACTGAGCAGGGCGAGATGATCCGCTACAAGTTTGGCTTGCCGCGTGTGGCTTTCAGCAGCTTGTCGTCCTACGTGACCGCAACCTTGCGTGCCACTATGTCGCCCAACGCTGCGCCCAAGCAAGAATGGCGCGACCTGATCGAGCGCATGGGCAAGTCCAGCCTTGAGGCTTATCGCGCAGTAGTGCGTGGCCATAAGGATTTTGTGCCTTACTTCCGCAACCTCACTCCCGAACAGGAATTGAGTTTGCTGGCGCTGGGCAGCCGCCCGGCCAAACGTAAATCCACCGGTGGCGTAGAAAGCCTGCGTGCGATCCCCTGGGTATTTGCCTGGACGCAAGTGCGTTTGAACTTGCCTGCCTGGTTAGGTACCCGTCAGGCGTTTGAATATGCGCTGCAAAATGATCCGCAATTGCTGGAAGACATGATCAGCAACTGGCCGTTCTTTTCCAGTTTCCTCGACTTGCTGGAAATGGTAATTGGTAAAGCCGATGGCCCAATCTGCACTTATTACGAACAGCAATTGGTGCCGGTTGAATATCGCGGTTTGGGTGAAGAGCTGCGTGGCGATTTAAAAGCCTTGGAAACCCTGATCAACAAAATGAAGAAGCAAGATGTACTGCTTGCCGATGAACCCATGTTGCGTCAGTCGCTGGAAGTGCGTAAGCCCTACGTTGATCCGCTCAACTATTTACAAGCTGAGTTGCTCAAGCGTTACCGCAGCAGTGAGACCATTAGCCCCGACCTTGAGCGCGCGCTCAAAGTGACCATGGCCGGTATTGCCGCCGGTATGCGCAATACGGGTTGATGCTGTCCTGGTTAATCCACTGAGGGGTTAGCTGTTTTAAGTCGACCTGCCTTAATTGCCAATCAAACGCCCAATTCTCTGTGAGAGTTGGGCGTTTTTTATGCCTGGTAATTTCTCGCTTAACGTTCTGATTAATTTCCCGATTAATTTTTCGCTCTCTTGTGTCGCCTTGGTTATACAACTGGCTGATTTCAGAAGCCTTGTCCAGAGTAATTCCACTCAAGCAACGCTTTTGACACCTCAATGAACGAGGTCTATACCTTAAACACCTACCCGACTGTTGTTAGTGCGGCAATAACTATTGCCTAAAGTCGCATTCGCTCTTCACATTGACGGACACATCTGATGCGCAATAACCAATCCTATGGTGCCAACTCTGGTGCTTACTCACATTCATCCCCCGTTCAATCGCGCCTGCCCTTATTGGCGAGCTTGGCGTTGGTAGTTCTGGTGGCGTTACTGCTGGTTTTTTTTGGTGCGGCCGGCTGGCTAAAGCTTCTTGCGCTGGTGGCCATTGCGGTAGCGGCGGCAGTGGGTTTTTACAGTGCTAATCAGTTATCTACACAGGCGAGTCAATTAACGGTGGATTTGGAGCAGGCTAATGCCATGCTGGGTACCGCGCAGCACTACAAGCCATTATTGGAAAATTATCAGCAGCTAATCAAAGAAGTGCTGCCGCTCTGGCAGCGTCAAACCGATTTGGCTCGCCACCAATTAGAGTCGAGCATTACGGAGCTGGTTACGCGTTTTTCTGATATTCATCAGCGGCTACAGGCGGCAGTGGCCAGTTCTGCCAGCACCGCGAACAGCATGAGTGGTGAAAAAGGTCTGGGGGGCGTTATCCATTTTGCCAATGCTGAATTGAACGAAATTACCCAAACCTTGCGCCAGGCTATTAATCAGCGCGATGAATTGCTGGGTGAAATTTCCGGGCTATCCAAAATTACCGTAGAGCTTAGCGGCATGAGTGCCGATGTGGCGGGCATCGCCTCACAAACTAATTTGTTGGCATTGAATGCGGCGATTGAAGCAGCGCGTGCCGGTGAATACGGGCGCGGTTTTGCGGTAGTTGCGGATGAAGTGCGCACGCTCTCCACGCGCTCGGGTGAAACCGGTGCACGTATCGGGCGCCGCATTGAGCAGGTTAATTCGGTATTGCAAACCACACTGGAACGCACCACCGAATACGCGGCGGAGGATAACTCCCGCCTGAGTAAATCAGAGGCGTCAATCACTCAAGTGCTTGAACAATTCCAACAGTCGAGTGAAAGCATTATGCACTCGGCGCAGACATTGGAACATGAAAGTTCTGCCGTGCAGGCCAGTGTGGAAGAGGTGCTGGTCAATTTGCAATTTCAAGATCGCGTTAGCCAAATTCTCAGTCACGTGACCGATGATATGGAGAAATTGGTGGGCGCTATTTCTGAGCAGGAAACGCGCATTCGCCACGGTGAAACCGTTGCGCCTATAGATATCAATGACTGGCTGCGCGCGGTACAAAAAACCTACACCACCTTGGAGCAGGTTGATGTGCATCGCGGTGCCGGTCATTCCAAAAGTCCAAACAATTCTGAAATTACGTTTTTTTAGGGAGCCGTGAATGTCCAAAGTTATTTTAGTGGTTGATGATTCTGCCAGTGTGCGTCAGGTAGTGGGGATTGCGTTGCGTGGGGCTGGTTACACTGTAGTGGAGGCCAGTGATGGCAAGGATGCGCTGAATAAACTCGATGGACAAAAAATTAATCTGGTGATCTCCGATGTGAATATGCCCAATATGGATGGCATCACTTTTGTAAAAGAGATGAAACAAAAGCCGGCCTATAAATTTACACCGGTGATTATGCTCACCACCGAAGGTGCCGACGAAAAAAAACGCGAAGGCCAAGCGGCGGGAGCCAAAGCCTGGATAGTAAAACCTTTCCGTCCGGAGCAAATGCTACAAGCGGTTTCTATGTTGATTTAACGGTAGTCATTTGTGTGTGAATGATTTGGGATAGTTCTGGAAAATATATTTATCGTCATGCCCGCGAACGCGGGTATCCATAACAATCTATACCTTGGATCACTGCTTTTGCAGGAATGGCGAATCATTCAGAAGTTTCTTGGTTGAGCATATATTCGATGTACCCTTGATGGATTATAACGATGAAAATTACACGCAAAAAAACTAAGGACACCACTACGCTTTCATTTGAGGGCGACTTCACTATTTATCACGTCACTGAAAGCAAAGAAGAACTCTTTGCTGACCATGAGCGCCTGACCGATAAAATTGCGTTCGACTTGCACAATGTCAGTGAAATAGATACGGCAGGTGTACAGCTCTTATTATTTGCCAAGGTTTTTTTTGCAAAGCTGGATAAAACGGTATTTATCGTAAAGAGCAATGAAATGGTCGATGCGGTATTAACCAAGCTCGATCTCACATCCCATTTTTCCCTTGAGTCCTGAGTGGAGTTGTTATGAATCTCGATGCGGCTTTACAAACTTTTTTTGCCGAAGCAGAGGATTTACTCAACTCCATGGAGGCAGCATTGCTGCGCCTGGACGAGGGCGATACTGATCCGGAAACGATCAACGAAATATTTCGCGCGGCACATACCATCAAAGGTTCGGCGGGTTTGTTTGGGTTGAATGACATAGTGGCTTTTACTCACATAGTAGAAAATGTGTTGGATCGCGCGCGCGACAATAAAATTCTGGTTACCGGTGATTTGCTCAGCATACTGCTGCCATGTCGCGACCATATTGCGGTGCTTATTGAACATGCGATGCATGATCACAGTAATGATGAAGAGTGCCTGGCTAAAGGTCAGGCGCTATTAAGCTCGCTACAACCCTGGCTGGAGGATGAAACAGCAGTTAAGGGTGTAGCGCTGGCGGACCCAACACCGGCCATGCAAGCGGATTATATTAAATCGCTAGTGAGTGAAAGCGAGCGGGAGTGCTGGCATATATCGGTGCGCTTTGGGCCGGATTTATTGCGCAACGGCATGGACCCATTGTCCATTATGCGTTTTCTCGCCAGCCTCGGTGATATTACCCACATCACTACCATCACCGATCACTTGCCGGATTACGAGCATTTTGATCCCGAACAACTCTACCTCGGTTTTGAAATCGCGTTAATGAGTTCTGCAAGCCAGCAACAAATTGAAGACGCATTTATGTTTGTGCGCGACGATTCCGAACTAACCATTATTCCGCCGCGCAGCAACATTGATGCCTACGTAAATTTAATTAAATCCCTGCCAGAAGATAGTAAACGTTTGGGCGAAATTCTGGTGAAAAGCCACGCCATCAGTTATCAGGAATTGGACGCTGCATTGACCATGCAAAAGCAGCAAGCCAAAAGCCAAAGTGCCGTGAGCATGCTCGGCGATATTCTGATTGAAGGTGAGGCGGTAGCGCCGGAAATTGTCAGTGCCGCACTGGATAAACAAAAGAAAAATAGCGAGCGAAAAACCAACCCGGAAAATCGTTTTATTCGGGTGGACGCCGAACGACTGGATACGCTGATCAATTTAATTGGCGAATTGGTCATTAATCGCCAACGTATTGATTTACTTGCCTCTAAAATGGGCAACCCCACATTGGTGGAAGCTGTCACCTCCATGGGTAATTTTACTGAAGCCATTCGCGATGCGGCATTAACCCTGCGTATGGTACCGGTAGGTGATACTTTCCAAAAATTTAAACGCGTAGTGCGCGATACCGCCAAGTCCTTGAACAAAGAAATTGAATTGGAAATTGAGGGCGCGGAAACCGAATTGGATCGCTCCATGGTGGAAAAACTGAATGATCCACTCATGCACATTGTGCGCAACGCCATGGATCACGGTATTGAATCCATTGCGGTGCGTGAAGCGCGCGGTAAACCGGCGCAAGGCACTATTAAACTCACCGCTTGCCACGATGCGGGTCATATAGTGATTGGTATTCACGATGATGGTGGTGGGTTGGATGTGGAAAAAATTCGCAAAAAAGCAATCGCCAACGGCATTCTGGATGAAAGCGTTCATTTAAGTCGCCAGGAATTGTTTCAATTAATTTTTCATCCCGGTTTATCCACAGCCGAACAAGTGACCAATCTTTCCGGTCGCGGTGTGGGGATGGATGTGGTGAAACGCAACATTGAAGAGCTGCAAGGTGGCGTTGAAATTGAAAGTGAAATGGGCGTTGGCACTAGCCTGAATATTCGCTTGCCGCTTACGCTTGCAATTATTGATGGCTTCCATGTAGTGGCGGGCACCATCGATTTTATTGTGCCGCAAAACGCCATTCTCGAATGTGTGGATTTAAATTCACTCAATCACTCCCATGGCCAAAATTGCGTCAACCTGCGCGGAGAACAAGTACCTTATATTCGCTTGCGCGAAATATTTTCACTGCAAGGTTCAGGTGCAGAGCGCGAAAAAATTGTAGTGGTGCAGTTTGGTGAAAAACGTGCAGGCATAGTTGTGGATGAGCTGCACGGTGAAATTCAAACTGTGGTGAAACCCATGGGGCCCATCTTTCAAGCATTAAAAGGTATTGGTGGTTCGAGTCTGTTGGGAACTGGCGCCGTGGCGCTGATTTTGGATATTCAACAACTCATCAGCTACGCCATTAATCGGGAACATTTACGTACTAGCGCGCTTCCTCTAACCGCGCAGGAGCAATAGCTATGAATCAGCCAGGTAAAGCAAAAAAAAATCAGGCGCCGGAAGTGATTAAACAATATCTCACCTTCAATATTGGCCATGAACACTACGGTTTGGAGTTATCGCAAACCCGGGAAATTATTGAATACAGCGGTATTACCGAAGTGCCACTTATGCCCAATTTTTTGCGCGGTGTAATTAATCTGCGCGGTGAAGTGGTGCCGGTAATTGATTTGGCGGTACGTTTGGGCCGCAAACCGATTGAAGTGCAAAAACGCACCTGCATTATTGTTGTGGAGCTGGAAAATAATGACCAGAACCATGTGCTGGGTTTGCTGGCCGATGCGGTCAGTGAAGTGATTGAAATGGACGACGAAAACATCGAGGACGCCCCATCATTTGGTGCCAATATTCGTGCTGATTTTATTCAGGGAATCGCCAAACGTGACGATGAATTTATTGTGCTGCTGGATGCAAATAGTGCGCTTTCCATTCGTGAGCTGGCGCATTTGGTTGAGGCGCAGCTGCAGTAAGTTCATTGCTATTTAAGGCGATTAATATGCTAAACAATCTTAGCTTGAAATTTAAAATTTTACTGCTCAGCGCCCTCATCGTACTCGGCCTGAGCACCTTGGGCCTCTCTGCTTATATGCAGTTGCGGCAGTTCAATGCAATTGTGGATGAGACGGCGGTGCATGTGCAGCGGCGCGCGGATATTTTAGCGGCAATTGAAGCGGCAGCTATCAGTTTTAAAACCCAGGTACAGGAATGGAAAAATATTTTAATTCGCGGCAACAATCCCGATCAGTTTATGCGCTATGTGGATGGTTTTGCCAAAGCAGAAACGGTGGTGCAGGAACAGCTTAAAACCGCAATTGCGCTGCAAAAAGAAGAGGGTGTGTCGACGGAAAGTGCAGAAGCGCTGGTGCTTGAGCACAGCCAGTTGGGAAAAAATTATCGCGCTGCTCTGGAGAAATTTGATCAGGAAAATGCTGAAGCTGGAAAAGTGGTAGATAAATTAGTGAGTGGTATGGATCGTGAAACCAGCCGTCAAATGGAGGAGTTATCGGCGGCGACCTCGGCGGGCTTTTCCAAGTACCTCGTTGAGTCAGATCAAAAAACCGGAGAGGTTTACCGCGCGACCGTCAATTTGCTCGCGCTCATTTGCGTGCTTGCGTCAGTAATTATTATTGCAGTGATGACCTTTATTTTTCGCGATATGTTCCGCACCTTGGGTGGTGAGCCTGCCTATACCGCTGGCATTGTGTCGCAAGTTGCCGAAGGTTATTTGGATTTGGATATAACCTTAAAGCCGGGCGACCAAACATCCCTGCTGGCCAGTGTCGCAAATATGCGCAAACAATTGGCAGAGATTATTAGCGAAGTTCGCAGTTCTGCGGACGCACTTTCCTCTGCCTCTGAAGAGGTTAATGCGACGGCGCAATCCCTCGCGAAAGGCGCCTCGGTGCAGGCGGCGAGTGTGGAAGAAACCTCGGCGTCCATGGAGCAAATGTCGGCGTCCATCGCACAAAATACGGAAAACGCAAAAATTACCGACGGTATGGCGCAAAGTGCCGCGCGCGATGCGGCATCGGGCGGCGAAGCAGTAATGAATACTGTGCAGGCAATGCAAAAAATTGCAGAGCGCATCGGCGTGATTGACGACATCGCCTACCAAACGAATTTGTTGGCCTTGAACGCAGCGATTGAAGCGGGACGTGCCGGTGAGCACGGGCGTGGTTTTGCGGTAGTCGCATCGGAAGTGCGCAAACTCGCGGAGCGTAGTCAGGTTGCCGCACAAGAGATTGGTGCACTGGCGTTGGATACCGTAAAACGTGCGGAAAACGCGGGCACTATGCTGAATCAAATGGTGCCAGCGATTCGCAAAACCGCTGACTTGGTGCAGGAAATTGCCGCTGCCTCTGCTGAGCAAAACACCGGTGTTGCACAAATCAACGGTGCTATAGGGCAGGTGAGTCAAACCTTGCAACAAAACGCAGCGGCCTCAGAGGAGTTGAGCTCAACGTCGGAAGAAATGAGTTCCCAAGCTATCCGGTTGCAGGAATCAATGACTTATTTCAAGTTGCATGCCGACTCCAACGCGCGCGCAGCACGGGTTGAAACACCAGTGCGTAGCGGTAATAACTCTGGCCGTAATAAAAAAAATCTTGCTGCAGGGGCGGATGATGTAGATAAAAATTTTGTACGCTTTAATTAAACCAATAGAAGTTTCAGGTAAATAGCCAATTTAAATGGCTGAAATAGCAAATTTACAGTGTTGTAATTAATGGACTTAATGGAGTCAAAAATGACCGTCGCCAAAAAAATGTTGCTGCTGGTTGCCACTGCGTTGCTGGGTATTATTATCCTCGCAGGCTCATCCCAGGTGCAGATGAATTCGGTATTTAATCAAACTAACTATACCAATGAAAACGTTGTGCCGAGTTTGATTCTGCTAGCGAATATCCAGAACAATGTTTATCGGGTAAGAATCCGTTTAAATCGTTTTATCCTGAATACCAAACCAGCTGAGATCCCCAAGTTGGAAGAGGATATCAATAAAGCGATTGCGGCAGTGAAGGCAGGTTTTAAGGATTATGAATCTGCAATTTCAGATGATAAAGATCGTGAATTACTTGCTGAGGGGATAAAACGTTTTGATATTTATTTGACGCACATTCCACCAATTTTAGCAGCATCAAAAAACAATCAGTTTGATCTCGCACGCGATTTGGTAGAGGTTGCTAAAGACGATGCTCTGGCTGCCTCCGTTGCAGTGGATAACCAGGCGTTACACAATCAAGAAATTGCAAAAAGCGCTAAAAATACTGCTTTGGAAACTATGGGTGATGCGCGAATGTTTTCGATTGTTATTGCCGTCATCACTTTGGTAGCAATTGCACTGATTGGTTTTTTTATTACGCGCAGTTTGTTGCGTCAGCTCGGCGGCGAGCCACACTACGCGGCTGCAGTTGTTGCACGTATTTCCAGTGGCGATCTCACCCAGCAAATCAATGTTAAACTGGGCGATAGCACCAGTATGCTCGCGGCGATTCGTGAAATGTCCAACACTTTGTCACAAGTGTTGAGTGAAGTGCGCAGCTCGGCCGATGCATTGGCCTCCGCCTCGGAAGAGGTGAATGCAACTGCACAATCTTTGGCAAAAGGCGCTTCAGTGCAAGCAGCCAGTGTGGAAGAAACCTCTGCCTCTATGGAGGAAATGTCAGCGTCTATTATCCAAAATAATGAAAATGCCAGTGTGACCGATGGTATGGCACAAAAGGCAGCGGCGGATGCTGCAACGGGTGGTGCAGCAGTGTCCAGTACTGTTGATGCAATGCGCAAAATTGCAGAGCGGATCAGTGTGATTGATGACATCGCTTATCAAACGAATTTGTTGGCGCTCAATGCGGCGATTGAAGCGGGGCGTGCCGGTGAACATGGGCGCGGTTTTGCGGTAGTTGCGTCGGAAGTACGTAAATTGGCGGAGCGCAGTCAGGTGGCGGCGCAGGAGATTGGCTCACTCGCGGGCGAAACGGTTAATAAAGCCGATACTGCCGGTAAGCTCTTGCAAGATATGGTGCCGAGTATTCGCAAAACCGCAGATCTGGTGCAGGAAATTGCAGCGGCATCCACTGAACAATCGGCGGGTGTCAATCAAATTAATGCGGCGATTGGGCAAGTCAGCCAAACCATGCAGCAAAATGCGGCGGCGGCTGAGGAATTAAGTTCAACCTCGGAGGAACTCAGTTCACAAGCTATGCGCCTGCAAGAATCGGTTAGCTATTTCACCTTGAGTAATGCGGATAACCATAGAAATAGCCAGCGCCATTTTCGCCCGCAGCCGGCACCCAGCCAACCAGCAGTAAAACCACGCAAGTCCGCACCGAATAAAACACTAAGTGATGATGAACTTGATAAGGATTTTGTTCGCTACACCTAATTGCCTGAGTGCTGTGTTATGACAACTGATATGTCGAGTGTGATTCCGACTGATCGCGAATTTCAATTGTTTCAGCAGTTGATTGAAAACAAATTGGGAATTTTTTTGCCGCCGCAAAAAAAAGCACTGTTAAGTAATCGCCTGTGGAAACGCTTGATTGCCTGTGACATCAAAGGTTTTGATGAATATTATCGTTATATCCAAAGCCCGCAGGGCAAGGGTGAGTTGAATCTCGCCCTTGAATTGATTACTACCAACGAGACTTATTTTTTTCGCGAACAGAAACATTTTGATTATTTGCGCGATGACATTTTACCGGGTGTAAAAGCCGGCAGTAATTTTCGTGTCTGGAGCGCGGCGGCGTCCACGGGGGAAGAGCCTTATAGTATTGCTATGCTGCTTACTGATCGCTGCCCGACCACGTGGGAGTTGCTCTGCTCGGATGTGAACCGCAAAGTGATTGAGCAGGCAAAAGTGGGTATTTACCCCGAGATGCGTATTAAAAATATCCCCCCCGACTATTTACGCCGTTTCTGCCGCAAAGGCGTTGGCTCACAGGAGGGGAATACACGGGTGAACGCGGAGCTGCGTCAGGCAGTGCAATTTTTCACACTGAACCTGCATGAAGATTTTCCGGATCTGGGCCAGTTTGATTTGGTATTCCTGCGCAACGTGTTGATCTATTTTGAGAATGAAAATAAAACCAAAATATTGGAGCGTATTGCATCCACCTTAAAACCCAATGGGATTTTGTTTGTGGGGCACTCTGAAAGCTTGCATGGAATCAGCTCGCGTTTTATACCGGTAAAACCCGCTATTTATCGTTTGTCGGCGCGGTGAGCCTATGACTATTCCGCAGAGCCAGGAGTTGTATTCGATCCATCCGGGGGAGTGGTATTTTGGCGCGGACTATGCGCGCTTGCACACCTTGTTGGGTTCCTGCGTGGCTCTTACCGCCTGGCACCCGGAATTAAAAATTGGTGGGCTCTGCCATTATTTATTGCCTGCATCACCCTATGACCGCGCCACCCCTGAAAACCAACTGCGCGCCCTTTCGGATGGGCGCTATGCCGATAACGCTCTGGGGGCGATGAAAGCCGCGATGTTGCGCTATGGGGAGCTAAAGGAATTTCATATTGCGGTATTTGGTGGCGGCGATATGTTTTCCTACAGCGGCACCACCTCGATTGGTTTTGACAATATTGCCTACGCGCGTCAATGGCTGGTAAAAGAACGTTTACAACCTTACAGGGTGGATGTAGGTGGTGCTATATCCCGCTCGCTAACCCTGGTAATCGCAACGGGCGAAATTCATGTAAAACACTACGAAATGAATAACGGCTGAAATCTTGTAATCAGGTCGCTATCGACAATACTTAGTGAGCAATCAAATGAAGCGTTTCGGCTTGCCTTCTCACTGCTGTGGAATATTAACTTGCTATGACTATTGATGTGTTGGTCGTCGATGATTCGGCTGTGGTGCGTCAGGTATTGACGGCAGTGCTCAATGAGGCGCCGGATATTAATGTCTATGCCACCGCGTCAGATCCGATTTTTGCACAGCAGCAAATGCAAAAAAAATGGCCCGATGTGATTGTGCTCGATATAGAAATGCCACGCATGGATGGCCTGACGTTCTTGCGGCGCATTATGAGTGAGCAGCCAACCCCCGTCATTATCTGTTCCTCGCTTGCTGAAAAAGGTGCGGAGCTGTCTTTGCAGGCGCTCTCTGCGGGCGCCATTGACATCATTACCAAACCGCAACTGGGCGTGAAAGATTTTTTGCTGGATGCTAAAAATCTACTCTGGCAAACCGTGCGTGGTGCCGCGGGAGCCCATGTGGCGCGGCGCGGAAGCAGTGCACCGTCCAAACCCCTGGCTGCTTCTCCAGCGGTGGATTTGGTGGCGATGACTGCCACTACTGACAGTATTATTGTCATAGGTACTTCCACCGGCGGCACTCAGGCGCTGGAACAAATTCTTGCCAAAATTCCCCGCACTTGCCCCGGCATTGCCGTGGTGCAACACATGCCGGAAAAATTCACCGCCGCTTTTGCCAAACGGTTGGACGGTTTATGCGAGGTAGATATTAAAGAGGCAGAGTCCGGAGACCGCTTAATTCCGGGGCGTGTGCTTATCGCGCCCGGAGGTCACCATTTGGAAGTGCAGCGCTCCGGCGCCCAATATATTGCAAAAGTATTTCGCGGCCCGAGTGTGAACCGCCATTGTCCCTCGGTGGATGTATTGTTTCGTTCGGCAGCACGCGCAGCGGGGCGCAATGCCATGGGCATTATTCTCACCGGTATGGGGGATGACGGTGCGCGCGGGTTACTGGAAATGCGGCAGGCGGGCTGCCGTACAATCGCACAGGATGAAGCTTCCTGCGTCGTATTCGGAATGCCTAAAGAGGCGATTAATCTTGGGGCAGCGAAAGAGGTTATGTCGCTCGCACAAATTCCTGCAGTGTTGGGAGGTAGAGTGTGAAATCCACTATTCAGGAATTGAGTGTGTTGGTTACTGACGACAGCATTACGCAGCGTCAGTACGCACAGGATTTATGCCGTGATTTGGGTGTTACTGATTTGCATGGCGCCACCAATGGTGCGGATGCACTGCAAGCGTTGGAGGCCCGGAAGATCGACGTGGTGCTGGTTGATTTGGAGATGCCGGTGATGGATGGTGTGGAATTAATTCGCTCCATCGCGCAAAAAAAATTAACGACCAGTGTGATTATTCTCAGTGCCAAAGATCCGATTTTAATTTCCAGTGTTGGTACCATGGCGGAAGCCGATGGCTTGCATGTATTGGGCACTTTTCAAAAACCGCTGTTACCCGATGCTCTGGAGTGCAGCCTGTTGCGCTTTATTCACGACGCGAAACTGGCGCAGCAACAAGTGCATCAGGTTGAACAAGAAGTGACAGCTGTTGAATTGAGTGCGGCTCTAACCAACGGTGAAATGACTTTGGCATTTCAGCCCAAATTAACGGTGCAAGGCTTGTTGTTGCGCGGTGTAGAGGCGCTGGCGCGCTGGCGTCACCCAACAAAAGGTATGATCTCGCCGGGGGTATTTATTCCGCTCGCGGAACGCCATGGGTTAATTGACCCGCTGACCCGCAATTTATTGGAGCAGGCATTTAAACATAAACGCACCTGGCAGCAATATGGTTTGCGTTTTAATCTCGCATTTAATTTATCACCCTTGTCGCTGGCTGATATCGATATTGTGGATTGGCTCTGCGCCATGGCCGATGAATACGAAGTGCCGTTTAATGAAGTGACTTTTGAAATCACCGAGAATGCATTGCTGGGGGAATTAGCCAGTGCAATTCGCACTCTCGCACGGCTGCGCTTGAAAGGTTTCCATATCGCGATTGATGATTACGGTACCGGCTTTGCCAACGCCCAACAATTATCGCGGGTACCGGCGACAGAATTAAAAATTGATCGCTCTTTAGTGCATCGCGCTGCGGCGCGACCACAGCAGAAAACCATTTTTTCCAGCACCGTGGAACTGGCCAAAAACCTCAACCTCACGACTGTGGCAGAGGGGGTGGAAACACAAGAGGATTTTCAGATTATTGTCGAACTTGGTGTGGATTTAGTACAGGGTTTTTATTTTTCCAAACCACTCTATGCCGACGATTTGCTCAAGTGGATTAAAACCGGTTTGACACAATTGCGTCGTCAACACGAATCAAAATAATAAACCGGCGTTGAATTCCTGCGGAGTTTCAACTGTGCTTTCATTTGGACTTTCATTCAGATTGCCAATTGAATTGTTATTTGGATTGTCATCTAATTGTCATCTGACATTTCTATAGTGCGCGCTTCCGTAATTGTTAGAGAAGCGCCATGTCCCCCAAATCCCATAAACATATTCATTACAACGTCGCTCTGGTCGATAAATTATGGAATTTGAAGCGGCTGTGTGAAGTGCATTTAAAAATGCATATTCCGCTCAATATGGTATTAAAGGATGAAGAGTACCGCAGTGAGTTGCTGGAAAAGGCGCTTACCGCGAACGACGATGAACTCACCTCGCTGGTGTGGGAAGTGCGCCAACTGGAGGATTCCATCACCTCCGCCTCCCATACTGGTGAACAATTCAAACCTGCCAAAAAAACCAAAAAAGGTATTCGTCTCACACGCCTGACGGCAGTTACCTGTTCACTCCTGTTGGTTCTGGGCGGTTATTTACTGCGCTCATTTTTACCGCTGGATGCCGGCGAAGTATTTGTGATTCAGGCGATTAGTGAAACCCGCATCAAACCCGCCAGCTCTTTAACACAAACTGCTGCGACGGCTAATGGAATGCTCACGCGGGCAACCACTCCACTATTTCGCGTTCATGGTTCCAATACGGTGGGCGAAAAGTTGGCGCCGCGGTTGGTAGAGTCCTATTTAATGGCCCGTGGCGGCACCAATATTAAAACAGAGCAGGGCAAAACACCGGTGGAAAAAGCTGTTAGTGCCGAAATTAACGGGCGCGTTGAATTTGTAGAAATTCATGCGCATGGCTCCAGCACAGCATTTGCTGATTTGCTTAGCGGCCAAGCGGAATTAGGCATGTCATCGCGGCGGGTAAAAGAGCAGGAGCGCGAATTATTGCTCAGCAAACAAGGCGATCTTACCGAGCCAGGCGCGGAACATATTATTGGTTTGGATGGTTTGGCAATAATTGTGAATAGCAGTAACTCACTGGGTAGTTTGTCCATCCCGCAATTGGTGAAAATATTTTCCGGTGAAATTACCAATTGGTCAGCCTTGGGCGGCGCTGATCGCCCCATTAACCTTTATGCCCGCGATGAAAATTCCGGCACTTGGGATTCGTTTAAAAGTATGGTGCTGGAACCATCCAGTGCGAGTATTTCGTTAACGGCCAAGCGCTTTGAATCCAGTACCGAGCTGTCAGACGCGGTGGCAAAAGATGAAGGGGCTATAGGGTTTATCGGCTTACCTTATGTGCGTCGCGCAAAATTATTGGCAATCTCTTCCACCAAAAGTTCCAAGGCGATAGTACCAACCCATTTCACCGTCAGCACTGAGGATTATCCTCTCGCGCGCCGCCTGTATTTTTATTTACCGCAAAAAAGCACCAACAGTGAGGCGGAAGAGTTTGTTCGTTTCAGTGCAACAGAGCGCGGGCAGAGTATCGTAGAGGATATAGGTCTGGTTTCGCAAAATATTAAAACCGGTCAACCCTTTAATAATAATTTTTACCCCGAAGAAATGCGTCTGCTCACCAATCGCTCGCAGAGATTATCAATCAACTTTCGTTTTAAAGATGGCAGTGATGAGTTGGATACCAAATCCATCAGCGATTTACAGCGGCTAGTAAAATACATGGAAGCTAATTCCCCCAAGCGCGTACAGTTGTTTGGTTTTACTGATGACGAGGGCGCGAGTGAAGAGAATCGCGAATTGTCGTTACGCCGCGCCAAGGTGGTGGAGCAGCAATTGATTGCGCGTGGGATTTATCCACTGGTGGCGCGCGGTATGGGCGATGAGGCGCCGCTGGCAAGCAGTAAAACGGAAGAGGGAAGGCGCATGAATCGCCGTGTGGAAGTGTGGATTTTGTAGGGAGAGCAAATCCCTCCTAACCTCTCTTTTTACAGAGAGGGGTTAGGGGAAACTTGATTATTTAATTTTAAAAAATGCCATCATTTGTTGCAGCTGTAGTGCTTGTCCCGTAAGTTCTTCCGCGGTGGAATAAAGCTCTTCGGCAGAGGAAGAGTTTTGTTGGGTAGCAATACTGATTTGCGTAATTGCCTGGGTAATCTGACCCGCTCCCAGATTTTGCTCAGTGCTGGCTGCAGAGATTTCTTGCACCAGATCTGCTGTTTTTTGAATCGCGGGCACTATCTGATCGAGCAATTGCCCCGCGCTTTCCGCCAGATCTACCGAGTGACCTGCTAATTCGCCAATTTCTTTAGCTGCGGTTTGACTGCGTGCGGCGAGTTTGCGCACCTCACTTGCTACTACTGCAAAACCGCGCCCATGTTCACCGGCACGCCCCGCTTCAATCGCCGCATTTAACGCCAGCAAATTGGTCTGGTAGGCGATGTCATCAATCACACTAATTTTTTGCGCAATTTCGCGCATCGCACTTACGGTATTAATTACCGCCGAGCCACCTTGTTGTGCTTCTTTGGCGCTATTGCTGGCGATGCTGTCAGTGACTTTGGCGTTGTGACTGTTTTGTTCAATGGATGCACTTATTTCCTCCATAGAAGCGCTGGTCTCCTCAATGCTGGCCGCTTGCTCGGTGGATGCCTGGCTGAGTGATTGCGCTGTTGCACTCAGCTCTTCAGACGCGGAGGAGAGGGAATCGGCGGTGGAGCGTACATCGCCAATAATGCTCGATAATTTATTCACCATTTGCCAGACGGCAAACAGAATGCTGTGCTCGTCGCGCGGTTTTAGTTTCACATCGACCGACAGATCTCCCTGTGCGATGCGATCAATAATGGCAGCGGTGTAATCAGGTTCGCCGCCCAATTGTTGAATCAAGCTGCGGGTAATCAATAACCCGAGAATAATACTGATGACAATGCTGAAAAGAATTAGCCCGATATTAAACAGAAAAGTTTTTTCATAATTATTTTTGGTGGTTTCATAGGCTTGCGCAGCAACACTGAGTTGCACATCCACCAATTGGTTGAAACGCTCGGAGACGGGTTCAATGCTAGGGTAGAGTTTGTGTAGCACAAACTGATCGAGACGGGTTGCATCTTGCGCAGCAAATATTTCCAATAGTGTTGCAGTGGCTCTGTCTGCTTCGCCTAAGAGCGGCGTCAGTTCACTTACCAATTGTGTTTCTGCTGTCACCAACTCGGTGGCGAGATACGCTTGCCATTGCTCGCGAATAACGGTCTGCGCCTGCTGAACACTCTCGCTACCGCGTTGCCAGTTCATCCCGCCGTTGCGCACCTTGTGCGCCACATCCACGATATTTACCGCATACATATCGGCAATAATTTTAAGATTTTTTAACGGAATTACCCGATCAAGGTAAACACTGCGCATACCATCATAGGCAGCGCCCATGCCTTTAATACCTAGATAACCAATGATGGTCATTAAGACAATTAAGGTGCTGGCTAATAAGCTTAATCGCAGTGCTACGTTTATTGTTTTGAACATTAGAGGCTCCCTTATTGCGCACCGGTTGGTGTTAACCCTAGTTAGCGCGAGTGCCTTTGTCAAAGAAGGGCACTCGGGGAGTCTTGTATTGCGGCAGTGGAATGGTGTGTGTGGCGAACGCTAGAGAATTTAGTTTTGTTCCAGCAGCCAGCGTTTGGCAGCTTCCACATCGGTAAACAAACGACCATAACCAATGGAGCGGTTGGCGAGAACATCGCGGACAAATTGTGTGGTTTCGCGGGTGCGTGGATTGTTGTCCACCCAGGCAAATGTGTATTTTTTACTAATGCCTACTTTTTTAAACAGTGCGGGGTGATCAAAGGCTTCAGCGGTGGAAACCGAATCAAATAAATATTGCTCTCCGAGCACTTTAAAACATTGGTGATGCTCACAGGCATCCACCACGCTCTGCCACATAAACAGGGCATTTTCATAATTGCCCATGCCGCGCACATTCACATGAATGTATTGCTCATGGTGCGTAATTTTTAGATCGAGATCCGTCAAGCTAAATAACTCCTGGTATTGGTTAAGTTGTAAAACAGTTTTTGCTTTTTAGCGTTAAGTAAATTGAGATATGCATAACACTACATACGTTGCTTGCAGGTGTTTCAGAGCATTATCGAGGCTTTTTGGAGTAGGAATAGTGTTCGCTAGGTAGAAACAGCTGGATACAAACAGAAAACACTGCAAAAACTATCACACTCCAGCGCTGACAAGGTGCAAACATTAACCAAACCTAACAAAAAGCCGGAGCAAGTCCGGCTTTTTGTTAAAGTGCTTCGATTGACTTTAGGCTCCAGTCGATTGCATCGCGGTAGTGGTGTTCCGGTAGTAAATCACCCAGCAGTACCAATGTTTCGCGCACTTCGGTGATGTTGTTACTCACTATATTGATGTGGCCCACTTTACGGCCGGGGCGCACCTCTTTGCCGTACCAGTAGGTGCGCGCACAGGGCAGGTCGCGCCAGGCTGGATTGTAGTCGGTGCCTATGAGGTTGATCATCACATTCTGGCCGACTACTTGTGGCGCCGGTGTCGCCATGCCGGCAACCGCGCGCAGGTGATATTCAAATTGGCTGATACTCGCGCCCGCTTGGGTCCAGTGGCCGGAATTGTGTACGCGTGGCGCCAGTTCATTAATAAGCAACTGATCGCCCACACGGAAGGTTTCCATCGCCATCACACCCACGTAATCGAGGGCGTTCAAAATCTTGCCCAGCATTTCCTCCGCCTGTGTTTGCAACGGTTGCAAACGCGCCAGTGGTGCAACAGAGGCATAGAGGATGCCGCTTAAATGCAGGTTCAAGGTGAGTGGATAAAACACACAGTCGCCTGCCGCATTGCGCACACCCACCAGCGACACTTCTTCATCAAAGTTGATGGCCTGTTCGGCGATAGCTTCGCCCTGCCAATCCTCGGGCACTTCATCTTCATCGGTGCGCAGCCAATGTTGACCGCGACCATCGTAACCGCCGGTGCGACGTTTCAGCAGCACACGTTCGCCCAGCTGATCGCGCAATTCGTTAGCGGTGATGTCGTTAGCCACATTGCGCCAGGGAGCGGTGGCTATACCCAGTGAATCGATCAGTTCTTTCTGGGTTTTGCGATCAGCCAAACGGCCAAATACGTTTTGGTTGATAAAACGCGGGTGTTGGGCGAGGGCATGGGTCACGAGGGTTTCCGGCCATTGCTCGCGTTCAGCGGTGACCAGGTCATCGGCCGCCAGGGCGGGAGCACTGCTTTCATTGATATCCACCGGGCACACGTCCAGCGCCAATGGCATACCGGCGTGTTTGAGCATCGCACCCAATTGGCCTGCACCTAAAACCCAAATTCGTTGACTCATGCCTAACCTCAAAACGCGCTTACGGATTGCAAAAAGAAACTACCGAACATCACCAATTGATTGTTGGTCTCTTGCCTTTTATTGATCTCTTGGATCGGGATTGTCCAACACTGCCTGAGTCTGGTCATGGCGGAATTGTTCGATCTTGATGGCTAGTGCTGGGTCAGTCACCGCCAGAATCTGGCAGGCCAGCAAACCGGCGTTAAACGCGCCTGCCACACCAATCGCCAAGGTGCCCACCGCCACGCCTTTGGGCATTTGTACTATGGAATACAGGCTATCCACACCGCTTAGCGCTTTGCTCTGCACCGGCACACCCAGCACTGGCAGGCGCGTATGCGCTGCCACCATACCTGGCAAATGCGCCGCGCCACCGGCACCGGCGATAATCACGGCGTAGCCTTGCTCCACCGCGTGTTCAGCAAACTCAGTCAGTTTTTGCGGCGTGCGATGCGCCGACACCACTTCAGTGTGATATTCAACGCCCATTTGCTCCAGTATTTCCACTGCAGCCTGCATAGTGGCCCAATCACTCTTGGAGCCCATAATCACCGCGACTTTTCTTGCCATAGCTATTGCCTGAATCTGAATGAATATTCGCTCAAAAAATGAGCCGGAAACGGAAAAAAGGCGCGCATATTAGCACGATGCGGGTGTGATGCCGACATCATTCTTTGCCTGATATTGACTGCTAGATAAACACATGACTAAGGCGATCAAAATGATTAAATTAATTAAAGCGATCAGTGTGAGGATCTCTAATGGAAACCTCAACCGCAAGTGATGCCAAGCAACAAGGGCGGATGCGGTGCGGTATTTTTAAATCGCCAACCACTGCATCATCTCAAAATACACCGGAATCCCCACTAACACATTCAACGGAAAGGTCACACCCAGCGCCGCAAATATCGCGAGCCCCACATCGGCTTCTTTAATCGCCGCTTGAATTGCAGCGGGTGCGGCGATGTAAGAGGCGCTGGCGGTGAGTGCAGCGAGGATTAGTGTGCTGCCTTCGGGTAAGCCTAACGCTATACCAGCGGCAATACCTATTACGGCCAAACCAAAGGGGGCGATAAGCGCGAAGCTGATTAAGCGCCAGTGTTGTTTTGGGAAGGGATTTAAATGTTGCGATGCACACACGCCCATCTCTAACAAAAATAGCGCGAGCAAGGCTTTGAAGGCGCCGAGAAATAATGGCGCAATATCTTTACTTGCTTCGGGGCCATAGAGGTAACCGATAATTACCCCGCCGGTGAGCAGAACCACGCCGCGACTGGTGAGCGCTTCATGCCAAATGCCTTTCATGCCGCCGGTGCTACCGGTGGCTTTTTTGTATAACAGGATCGCCACCACAATCGCGGGTAATTCCAACAGCACCAAGTACAACGTGGTTTGTGGGGCGATGCTGAGGTTGTTGGCTTCGGCAAACGCCAGTGCCACCGCAAAAGTCCCCGCACTGGCAGAGCCGTAGTGGGCGGCGATGCTGGCGCTATTGGCAGCGTTAAGCAAAATGAATTTACGCAGTAGGGGGTAGAGCAGCAGGGGGATGGCGATACCCAGCAAAATCACCGTAATCACTTCTGGCAGTAAGTGCCAGCTTACCTGGCCATGCAGCGCCAGCCCGCCTTTAAGGCCAAGGGTCAGCATCAGCAGGATGCTCAAGGTGTCGTAAGCCGCCTTGGGTACTTTAAGGTCGGACTTGGCGAGGCCGGCAAGTACACCGAGCAGGAAAAACATAATGACGATATCGGGCATGGTTCGCTCCACGGCGTGATGACAGTGACGCTATTGTCGCCAAGTTGATTAATTGACGATAATTAATGTTTATACTTATATACATTTACGATTATCTATAGTTATTTAAACCAAGGGCGTGTTTATGAATATTCGCCATCTCACCTTTCGCCTGTTGCAGGTCTATGTCGCTGTGGTGCGCAGCGGTTCCATCTCGCAAGCGGCGCAGCAATTGCACCTCACCCAGCCTACGGTTTCGCTGCAAATCAAACGCTTGAGCGAAGCCGTGGGCGAACCACTATTGGAGCAGTGCGATGGCCGTTATAAACCCACCTTTGTTGGCAATGAGCTGTACCACGCGGCACTGGATGCATTGACGCGCTTTGAGGATTTTGATGGATTTTTAACGGATGCTGCGCGCGGCAATAAAGGCCATTTCAGTATTGGGGTGGTGACTACCGCGCAGTATGTATTGCCGCGTTTGCTCAGCCCCTATGCGCAGCAATATCCGGCGGTGGATGTGACGTTTAATATTGGCAATCGCGGTAGTGTATTGCAGCGCTTTGAAAATCAATTGGATGATTTGTATTTATTCAGTCATCCACCTACGGGTGATCATGTTGTCAGTCGCCGTTTTTTACGCAACCCACTGGTATTGATTGCACCCATTCATCATTGGGCAGCGCAAAGGGATGATGTAGATTTTGCAGAGTTAGTTGATGAACGTTTTTTAATGCGCGAGCCGGGTAGTGCAACGCGTATGGTGTTTGAAAATTTTTTGCGTGAACAGAATTTCCAGTTACACAACACCATGCAAATTGAAAGCAATGAAGTGATTCGAATGAGTGTGGAAAATGGTTTGGGTTTGGCAGTATTGTCCGAGCATACATTGGCGCAATCACAAGCGCGCGTGGCGCAAATTAAACTGCACAATTTTCCGCTGCACAGTCACTGGTATTTGGTGCAACACGGCGATCGCCGCTTACCAGTTACCGCCCATAATTTTATTGAATTTATGAGTGCGCATTTGCGTGAATGGGTGGAGGAGAAATATATCGGCCCTGATATGGTGGGGTTAACCTCTGGGGAGTAATACTGCTTTGGTCAGCTGTTATATTTTCTCCGTTTGGCAATTCCAACAGGTCTCAAAAGCAGCATCGTTTTGTTCATTGCATTGTGCACATTGCCATTCTGGTGCAGTGGACGTGTTAAACGCATTGGACAGAATATCGATAGCTTGTTCGTAGTTGGTATCGTCCACCACCCACAGTTCCGGCCAGGTATCAAAGGGCGATATTTCGCCAATAGCGCCCGAGGAGAATTCATTTTTCCACACCACACGAATTCCGGCTTGTTCGAGAATGTTCTGCGCATTACCAACTAGAAAACGGTTTTCGTGGGTGTAGACGAGTTTCATGTTGAAGAATCCTGTTGGCTATTAAGGGTTTTTAAAACTAATTCCACTCATTGTTTTCAGGGCATCCGATTCGGTTTCAATCAACTGGTCGCCTTCCTGATCGATAAACAATACCGCGAGATTTTGTGCATTGGCCACTTTTAAACCTTCGCGGCTACCCAGACAGGAAAATGCAGTAGACCAAGCGTCGCCCAGTGTGGCATCCGGGTGGAGAATGGTGACAGACACCGTGTTGTGTTCAACGGGTTTGCCACTGCGCGCATCCAGAATATGGCTGTAGCGTTTGCCATTG
>Ga0307408_100000493_pt1 | contig 34421 bp, 24 predicted proteins | sample 322Cmetagenome_FD_202116 | JGI IMG/M metagenome (GOLD analysis project Ga0307408, IMG submission 202116) | Maize rhizosphere microbial communities from greenhouse at UC Davis, California, United States - 322HYB-C-3 | ecosystem: Host-associated > Plants > Roots > Rhizosphere > Soil | place...
AACGGGTGCTGGTCAACCTCGCTTCCACTGAATACTGGAGTGCGGTGAATACCAAAAAACTGCACGCCGAAGTGATTACACCGGTGTTCAAGGATAGTAAAAACGGCCAGTACAAAATCATCAGTTTTTTCGCCAAAAAGGCGCGCGGCATGATGAGTGCCTACATCATTAAAAATAAAATCAAAAAAGTAGAGCAAATTAAAGGCTTTGATACCGCGGGTTATCACTACGACGAGCGCAGTTCGTCGCCGAAGGAGTGGGTGTTCTTAAGAGAAGAGAGTTAATGGAACAGAGCTGAGGGATTAGTTGCGGGACGAGCGGAAGCTAATCGAAATATAGGGAAGTATTTTCAGCAGTAAACTGTATATAGTTAAAAACTCGACTATCCTCATTTTGGCGCAGAAAATGGTCTTAACAGGCCGTTGCAAACGGATGCGCAGCTCCATAGAGTTTTGGGGCTTTTTTAATAATAGCCAGGATAGGAAATCGCTCCATGAACCTCAGCCATGCGTATCTGGATCGCATTATTGCCCGCTTGTCGCAAGTGGCCGAGATTTCCTATCGCCGGATTTTTAACGGCGTCGGCATTTATTATCGCGGCGTGCAGTTTGCCATTGTGATTAATGACCGCCTCTATTTCCGCGCCGACGAACATTCGCGTGCGCTCTACCAGCAGAAAGGCATGGCCGCGTTCCAACCGCGCGCAGCCGTCAATATGGAATCCGCCTTCTTTCAATTACCCAACGAAGTGCTCGACCACCCATCTGAATTAAAACACTGGTTGCGTATCGCCGTGGAAGCAGCGCAGATTGGCGACTTCCGCGACGATGAAACCTGCCTCGACACCCCCATCCGCCACCTGCAGGTACGTGCCTGATAGGTAATTCTACCTGCCCGGCATTGCGCGCAAATTATCAAAGCTGGGCTAGGCTAAAAGGATAATCGTTAGAGGGATGACCCATGGGCATTCGTATTCTGGTGGTGGACGATGCCACTTTTATCCGCGACATGATCAAAAAACAACTGCGCGATAAAATTCCCGGTGTGGAAGTATTTGATGCACCCGATGGCGCACGCGCATTGGCCCAACTCAAAGGCCAGGCAGTTGACCTGATCCTCTCCGATTGGGAAATGCCCAATATGACCGGCGCGGAATTGCTCACCGCCGTGCGCGCCATGCCCAACGCCGGCACCATTCCTTTTGTGATGATCTCCAGCCGCGGCGACCGCAACCATATCGTCAAGGCGATTGAACTGGGGGTATCCGATTATCTAACCAAACCTTTTTCGGCTGAAGAGCTGCTGAAAAAAGTCTTCAAGCAATTGAAGCTCGCCGGTAAATCGCCAACGCAGGCTGTACGCACCGCCAGCACCCAGGGCATCGCTTTCGCCTCGGTGGATGTGTTGACTGGCAGTGGCGGTGCCGTCCCCAAAGCCGCCGCGCCCAAGCCCGTCAATCCCTTCGCCAATAATAGCGCCGGCGCCTTGGGTGCAAAACCGGCCACACCAGTGGCGCCCGCGATTAAAGCGATAGAAACCCCGAAAGCCGCCAAGGGCAAGGCGCAATTGCGCTTTCCCAACAACCGTACCTTTGCCTGCGTGATCCGCGAGATGTCGTTGCAACTGATGAGCTGTTTAATGCAGCGGGGCGATGATTTACCTACTGTGTTTGAGCAGGCCGTGGTCGATATCGAAACCGGTGACGGCAGCAGCCTCGCGCGCGTCAACGGCTATGTACACAGCATCCAGGCGGGTGAGAACCGCCCCGATACCAGCGTGGTAAAAATTGTTATCCGCTTTGTGGACAACGATGCGGAAAAATTTGAAACCCTCTCCAAATACATCGCCCAGATGTAAGCCTGCAAAGCCCCACTCACTGGCTATACTCAAACCATCCTGGTTCACTGGCCATAACGGATTTGCAGGTTGTTTTTCACATGATGTTTGATAAGCGTTTCCCTTTCTTACTCGCGCTCTTGCTGCTTTGTATAACACCACTCGCAGGCGCTGATACCCAACATCGCCTCTCCGGTTTTGCCACGCTCGGCATCGCGATGAGCGATAACCCGGAGCTGGTGTTCCGGCGCGACGTCACCAAAGATAATGGTGCCTACGAGCACAGCGGCAGTTGGAAAAGTGACTCACTGCTCGGCCTGCAATGGCAGGGAGATTGGTCACCCGAGTGGGGCACCATGGTGCAGTTAGTGGCCAAAGACCGGTTTGATAACAGCCTCGCCAATTCCATCGAGTGGGCCTTTGTACGCTATCGCCCCACCGATGGGTTGGATTTGCGCCTCGGGCGTTTGGGCGCCGATATTTTTATGCTCTCCGAGTATCGTCAGGTCGGTTACGCAATCCCCTGGGTGCGCCCGCCCCACGATCTTTACGGTATTACCTCCCTCTACCATTTCGACGGCGCCGATATCAACAAGCGTTTTGAATTAGGCAATGCGATGCTCAATATCAAAGCCTTTTATGGCAACTCCAATGAGGAATATCCCACGGGTTTTAATGACAATCAGGGTATCAAAATCAATTTCGATGCCTATGGCGCAGGCACCAGCCTGGAATGGAATTACTGGAAACTGCGCTACACCTACGCCAAGGTGCAAATGAACAGCGACCATACCAAAGCCTTGCGCAACGGCCTGCAGTCATTGGCACCCTGGTGGCAGAATGCCGCTGTCTACAGCACCCTGCTCGAAACCGAAAACAAACAGTTTGATTACAGCCAGATAGGGCTGAATTACGACAACAACGATTGGTGGCTGCAGGGCGAGTATGTACGCCTGGGGTCGGAACTGGCGCTGGTAGCAGCCGGTAAACATGCCTACTTCAGCGTGGGTAAACGTTTTGGTAGTTGGGGAGTTTATGCACTAGCGGGCTATGCCGAACCTGAAAATCCGGTGATCGCAGTGCAGCGGCCATTGATTGCCTTCACTGACCCCATCGACCAACAAATTGATTATCTGGCCAAAGCCACTGAGCGCACACTGAATGGTGTGCGTATCAAACAGCACAGTTATGGCCTGGGCGCACGCTGGGATTTTGCCGCAAAAATGGCTTTGAAAATTCAAGTAGAAGAATTCGATGTGGACAAAACCGGCACCAATTTATGGCTGCGCGTTGACTCCACAAAGCCAATTACCCAAGACCAAAAATCCACGCTAGTCAGCCTCGCACTGGATGTGATGTTCTGATGATGAAAACATTTCTGCTCATGATTGCGCTGATGTGTAGCGGCCTGGCCCAGGCAGAGATACTGGTGATCGTCAACGCGCAAAATCCAGTCATCACCCTGGAGAAAAAACAGGTAATGGATTTATTTATGGGGCGCGTCTCCGCCTTTCCCAACGGGCAATCAGCCGAGACCCTGGATTTAAAAACCGGCATGCCATTGCGCGCCCGCTTTTATAAAACCCTCACCGGCAAAAATGAAGCCCAGGTAGACGCCTACTGGGCCACACTGATTTTTGCCGGACGCATGTCGCCCCCCAAACAGCTGGCCGACGAACAAACCTTGATTGCTGAAGTCGCCGCCAATACCGAGGCGATTGCGTATGTCACCCGCCAAGCGCTACCCAAGAATGTAAAAATTGTAACGGAGTTAGCCGCGCGCGAATGAATATCCAAAGCCTGCACATTAAAGTCTCGCTCAGTGTTGCTGCCGCAGCGCTTTTTGTTGTGCTCTTGTCATCGCAATTTTTTTACCAGCGCAGTTACGAAAAATCCTTCACCGACAGCGAGCGCTCAGTACAACAATTATTGGAAACCGTACAGGCAACTGCAGCGATTGCCGCTTACGTGGGCAATCGCGAACTCGCACAACAAGTCGTCACCGGTCTAACGCAAAACGATATAGTCGTGGGCGCAAAAATTATTGCCAACAAGGAAATTATCGGCCAGCACGGTCGAACCAGTGCCGATGCAAAACAGAAATTAATTTCGATTAATCTAACCGCACCCTTCGATGAAAAAGAAAAAGTGGGTGAACTCGCGGTTGTACCGAACGTTCCACTGATCGCCCTGCGCGCACGCGATTCCGCCATGGCCACTGCGATAGGTTTGGCCGCGCAAGCAGCTGTGGTTGCGCTGCTGGTATTAATTCTGGTGTATTGGATGATGACGCGCCCGTTGTCGCATCTCTCTGGCCGTTTGCATCGCATCACGCCCGGCGATGGCAATCGTCTTGATGTTGCCAGCGTGCAGCGCGGTGATGAAATCGGCCTGCTCGCAGGTGATATCAATGCTCTCTTGCATACAGTTGAAACCATGCTCGAAGAAGAGCGGCAATTGCGCCATCGCGTGGAATTATTGGAGACGCGCTTTCGCGGTATTTTTGAAGACAGCAGCGCAGGCATTTTTTTAGTGCGCGAACGAGGCACATTAGTCACCGCCAATCCGGCATTTTTTCATCTCACCGGCTTAACCGAAATACCGCAGTCTGCAACCGGCGATGACAATATTATCGCGCGCGTTTTTCTCGACCACGAACAAGCTTCATCGCTGATTAAATTATCCCTAATTACCAAACGCCCGCACTCCGCCGATTTGCGCATCCGTACCGAACAAGATAACCAGGTGCGCTGGGTACATTGCATTTTTTCGCCAGCGGGCAATACCCAGCAAGGCGCCACTGTAGAAGGGGTAATGTACGACGTAACCCAGCGCAAATATTCGGAAGAGCGCATCCGCGAGCTGGCCGAAAAAGATAGCCTCACCGGTTTAAGCAACCGGCAGGCAGCTGAAAGTGCACTCGAAGAACTTATCCAGCAGGCACCCGTGGGCGGCAAAGAATTTGCGGTGATGTTGATCGACCTCGACCGCTTTAAAACCATCAACGATACCTACGGCCACGATGCAGGCGATAAAGTACTGGTCACTATCGCCGCGCGTCTGCGCAAATTGGTGCGCGATTCCGATGTGGTCGCACGTCTGGGTGGCGATGAGTTTTTATTGATCCTGAACCACGCGGGCAATATCGACACCATCAAACGCATCGCGCAAAAAATTCTCGATGCACAGCAAGCCCCCATCGAAATACAGCCCGGCGTACTGGAAAAAATTGGCATGAGCATCGGCATAGCGCTTTACCCGGAGCACGGCGACAACGCGCTGAGCGTACGCAAACATGCTGACCAAGCCATGTATATCGTCAAACGGCAGGGCAAAAATAACTACACCTTTTACGACCCCTGCGACAAAGAGCTGCCCCTCGCCCCAAGCAATTAAACACCAACAATATGTAAACGATTACATTTTATTGGAACACAAAAATGAAACGTTTACACATGATTTTCACGATAATTTAGGATTTAATTTCTACAAAAACCCACTTTAAAGCAAAATAATTTCAAACGACTATTGCTCGATTTCATTCCGCTGTGTAGCATTTTCACTTATCAGCTCCCCAATTGCCGACGACACATTTATATTGCCGCACACTTGTGCACACCTTCTTTTGAGTAGATTTCATGAAACAACGTAAACCCATAGTGATCGCCAACTGGAAACTCAATGGCGGCCTGGACTTAATCTGCACCTCAGTGGCCTCGTTTATCGGCAAACACTTTGCAGCGCAAATCGCCATCTGCCCGCCCTATTTGTATATGCGCGATATGCTCACTTTTTTGCAGTATTCCGAATTGCAAATCGGCAGCCAGAATGTGAGCCGCTACGAATCTGGCGCCTACACCGGCGAGACTTCCGCACAAATGCTCAAACAAGCGGGCTGCTCATTGTGTTTAATCGGCCACTCCGAACGCCGCGCGATGTTTGCGGAAAATAACGAGGGCTGCCAGATCAAAGTGCGCACTGCCTTGAACCACGAATTACTGCCCGTGCTCTGTGTCGGTGAAAACCAACAGCAGCGCGAGGCCAATATCACCGAGCAAGTATTGCGTGAACAATTGCGCGGCGGCCTCACCGATATTGATCTAACCGGTAAAGACTTATGTGTTGCTTATGAACCCGTATGGGCAATTGGCACCGGCCTTGCAGCAACACCCGCAATTGCACAAGAAGTACATCAATTTATCCGCGCAGAACTCACGCGTATTTTTGATGCAGCGACAGCCAATCGCGTGCGTATTTTGTATGGCGGCAGCGTAACCAAAAGCAATGCGCGCGATTTATTACAGCAAGCGGATATCGATGGCCTGTTAGTCGGCGGTGCGAGTTTGGACCCAGGACATTTTGTGGCGATTTGCGAGCAGGCGTCGGAACTTGCAGAAATTGATGACTGATAATGTTGTTGCCAATCCGATTGGGGCGCGGGCATGACAAGGGCGCAGCAAGCGGCGCCCCTACAGATCAGATCCAAATAAATTTATATTCGACATAACAAAAGAAAAACTAAAAAAATCCAATCGGCGAATAACTCGGTCATCACAAAAAATCAACCACAGCTCAGGATTTGATGATGAACAGTCTCGCGAACCTCGTTGCCCCCGGCGTTGCCACCGGCGATGCCGTAAAAACCTTATTCAATGCCGCCAAAGCGGGCGGTTTTGCCTATCCTGCGGTAAACGCCGCCAACACCAATACCATTAACGCCACACTTGAAGCGGCGCGCAAAGTGAATTCGCCGGTTATTGTGCAATTGTCGCAAGGCGGCTCCGCTTTTTTTCTCGGCAAAAGCATCAAGCTCGACGGCCAGGGCAGTTCAATATTGGGCTCCATCGCCGCTGCACACTATGTACATACCGTTGCTGCTGCTTACGGTGTGCCGGTGATATTGCATACCGATCACGCCGCGAAAAAACTATTACCCTGGATCGATGGACTGCTCGATGAAAGCGAAAAACATTTTGCGCAAACTGGCGCACCGCTGTTCAGTTCACACATGATTGATTTATCGGAAGAATCGCTACAGGAAAATATCGAAATTTCTGCCGCTTATTTAACGCGCATGCACAAGCTGGGCATCACTCTGGAAATCGAATTGGGCTGCACCGGTGGTGAAGAAGATGGTGTAGACAACAGCCATATGGATAATTCCGCGCTCTATACCCAACCACAGGATGTAGCCTACGCCTACGAAAAATTGCGCCCCATTAGCCCCCGCTTCACTATAGCGGCGTCTTTCGGCAATGTGCACGGCGTTTACAAACCGGGCAATGTAAAACTCACACCGGAAATTTTGCGCAACTCACAAACCTATGTGAGCGAAAAATTTGGTGTGCCACATAACAGCCTGGATTTTGTTTTCCACGGCGGCTCAGGTTCTGAAGCAGCAGACATTGCACAAGCGATCCAGTACGGCGTGGTAAAAATGAATATCGATACCGACACCCAGTGGGCATTTTGGGAAGGGACAATGGAATACTACAAAGCCAATGCCGATTATTTGCAGGGCCAGATTGGCAACCCGGAGGGCGACGAAAAACCCAACAAAAAATACTACGATCCGCGCATCTGGTTGCGCCAAAGCGAAGAGCATATGGTGAAACGTCTGGAACAATCCTTTGCAGATTTAAATTGCCTCAATCGTTATATCTAGCAAAATCGAAAAACCGCTACAGGTAATTGCATGAAAAATTTACTCAATGTACTGCGCGACGACGACGCTGAAGCAGAATTAATGCAAGTAATTGAAACCATTATTGATGCGAGCAAAGAAATTGCGTTCCGCGTGCGCCAGGGTGCGCTCGCGGGCGTGCTCGGCTCTACGCAAGACGAAAATATCCAGGGTGAAACCCAAAAACAATTGGATGTCATATCCAACCAATTATTGAAAGACTTATTACTCGCCTGTGCACCCGTAGCGGCTCTCGCCTCGGAAGAAGAAGATAGCGTCGTCGCGGCCAATCCAGAGGGAAAATACCTAGTGGCATTTGATCCACTCGATGGCTCATCCAATATCGATATCAACGGCCAGATAGGTACAATTTTCAGTATTTATCGCGCACTCGATTCAGTTCCGCGCAGCAGCGAACTGCAATTTAACCAGCAAGGGACGCAACAAGTTTGCGCTGGTTATGTGCTCTATGGGCCGTCAACCCTGCTCGCCATTACCACCGGCAAGGGCACGCGCTGTTTTACGCTGGACTCGACCCAGGGTACTTTTTTATTGACGGCTGACAACATCCAGATCGCAAAAGACACGCAGGAATTTGCCATCAATATGAGCAACTCGCGTTTCTGGAACGAGGATATGCGTTGCTACATTGAGGATTTAATTCTCGGCGAAATTGGCCCGCGTCAAAAACGCTACAACATGCGCTGGAACGCTGCAATGGTGGGTGATGTGCATCGCGTACTCACCCGAGGGGGAATTTTTTTATACCCTTCCGATAACCGCAACGCCAAACAACCGACAAAACTGCGTTTACTTTACGAAGCAAACCCAATGGCACTGCTAATTGAAAATGCCGGCGGCAAAGCCTGGAGCGAGCAGCAACGTATTTTGGAAATTCAACCACAGCAATTACACGAACGCGTCGCGGTGATTTTAGGCTCGGCAAATGAAGTGAATGAGTGCTTGGGTTATTTGCACGCGCTCTAGGTTGTCGAGCCGCGCATTCCAGGAAACGAACCCCAACACAGGGGTTCGCATCAAAACATCAACCGTAAAATACTCCCACCATTCTCGCCCTGCAACGCACAAACCGATCCGCGATGCGCCTGCATAATTTGCTTCACCAAAAACAATCCCACACCAGTACCATCGCGTTTTGATGTGTAGAAAGGCACAAAAACTTGTTCCAATTTATCTGTTGGAATTCCTATTCCGTTATCCATCACATCGATTAATAAATTACCGCCGTGACCAATGTAAGCATGTAAATAAATTTTCCCACCATCTATGGAATGTAAGGCGTCGATTGCATTTTTCACCAAATTGATTAACGCCTGCTCCACCTGGGCAGGGTCAGCATGTAATTTAAGATTCTCAGGAATGGTGGTGCACTCCAGCGTGATTTTCCGCTCTTGCACTTGAACCTGAAATAAGCGGCACACATCAACCAATAGATCCTGTACCACAATATCCACACACTGCAGCTGCGGTGGGTTGGCGATACGTCGATAAGCCTGCACAAATTGCATTAAATGTTCCGCACGGCGCGCTACCGTGTAGATGGCTTGTTGTGCATCTTGCAATGACTCATCAACATGATTTTCAAGCTGCGCGAGCAATAATTCATTTGCAGTTTTACTCAGCGATGCAACGGGCGTCATTGAATTCATAATTTCGTGGGTAAATACCTGTACCAAATTTTGCCAGGCGAGAATTTCCTGTTTATCCAACTCCCGCTGGATGGGTTGAATGCTAATTACCTTTTTGGTGCCGCCGTGCAATTGAATCGCCGCAGCCGACAGGGCAACAGCAATAGATACTTGATCACTCAATAGATGGGAACTGCGCTGTTCACCTGCTGTTATTTGCTGGATGTCCAGCGCCAGTTGAGCACCGTAACCTTGCAACTGATCGACTGCCGCCAGATAACTGCGTTTAAATAATTGCTGCGCAGCCGAATTAACCAGTTCGATTTTTTCATCTTCCACTACCACTAGCGCAACCGGAACTTTTTCCAATAGCAAGCCGTAATAGCGAGCCAACTCTTCATTCTTCTGCCGCAATTGGTGCAACTGTGTTTGTATTTCCTGCCACCGCACTTGCAGATTTTGGCTTTGTTTAAAGCAGGTATTGATTCGACGAGAGCCATCTTCATAGCGCACTGCTTCAAAAAAAACTTCCAGTTCTCGTTGAGTGGATTGCATGTAGCTAAACAGTAAATAAATCTGCATCGACAACAGCATAATTATGCCAATCAGGCTGAATATCAATAACTTCTCGGCCTGATAAACAACGACCAACAGCAACATAGTGCAGAGTATCAACACCAGCCGTAGCAAAATATTGATACGAAAATCAGTTAATCCTGATTTTATTGACAACACAGCGTTAGAGATCATGTTTTTCCATCCTGCGATAGAGTGCCATACGCGTTAAGCCCAATTCCCGCGCCGCTTGTGAAATATTGCCCGCATGTTTTTTTAGCGCCTGCTCAACTGCATTGCGCTCTAATATTTCCAAATTCAAACTATTGGTTGGTGTTGCATCCGTTGAAGGATTTTCAGCTACAGGAGCAAGTGCAAAATCTTCTACTTGTAAAATATCCTTGTCACTCAATACTAACGCGCGCTCAATTGCATGATTTAGCGCGCGCACATTGCCCGGCCACACATACTCTTGCAGAGCAGCAAGCGCCTTATGGCTAAGTAGCGGTTTTTTGCGCTGGTACTTGTGTGCGTAAACGCTGAGAAAGTGATCGGCCAACAAAGGAATATCATCTTGGCGTTCGCGCAGCGGCGGCAGGGTAAGCTCTACGGTATTCAGGCGATACAATAAATCCTGGCGAAATTGCCGCTCATCGGTTAAGTGCGCATAGCTAGCATTAGTCGCAGCAATAACACGCACATTGAGTGCAACCGGTTTTTCATCACCTACCGGCGTTACTTGGCGCTGCTCCAGCACACGCAATAACTTTACTTGCAGATGCAGGGCAAGGTTGGCGATTTCATCGAGGAATAAAGTCCCACCATTGGCAGCGACCAATTTCCCCATACGATTTTCATTTGCGCCCGTAAACGCTCCTTTTTTATAACCAAACAATTCCGCTTCAAATAAATTTTCCGGAATAGCACCCATATCAATAGCCATGAAAATATTGCCGGCGCGTTTGGAGCGCACGTGAATTTCGCGCGCGAGCAATTCTTTACCGGAACCATTTTCACCCAAAATTAATACATTGGCTTCGGTAGGTGCACAAAGATTAAGTTTGCGTAGCAGCTCGCGCATGCTGGGTGTTTCGCCGATAAAACACGCCGGTTTTTGTATCTGTGACAAATGCTCTAACGAATTGCGCAACGCAAGATTTTCACTCTGTAACACCTGATTCTTATTGCGTGCTTGTGCTAACGCCAAGGCGCTGTGCAGAGTCGCAATTAATTTTTCATTGCTCCAGGGTTTGATCACAAAATCCGTTGCGCCTGCCTTAATTGCATTCACTGCCAATTCAACACCGGCGTAAGCCGTCATCACCACTACCACAATCTGCGGGTAGTGCGTTTGCAAATACGAGAGCCATTCAAAACCATCGCGGCCAGAGTTATCGCCGAGGGTAAAATTCATATCCAGCAACACCACATCCACCGGGTGATGGGCTAAAAATTCCGGCAACTCAGTAGCACTGCTTAAACAACTCAAGGTTTTGATCTGACGTTTAAGTAACAGGCGCGCCGATAACAAAATATCTTCGTCGTCATCGAGCACTAATAGATGTCCAGCTATTGCAGTCATGAGAAATATCCCTGCGTTATTGTTTTCTAGTGAAACAAGATCGCAGTTTATGTCGTTCGATTACGAACAACAAGCGTTCGAAATCGAACACATACAAACACCTCACGCCTGCGCAAGCAAAGCTAACCAATTGAAATTGCTTACTTTTATTAAATGGCATAGCTGTTGCGAACTAAGCAGTAAAGCAGCCTGATCAATGCCGCCTCTCAGGAGGATAAGCCCTTGATAGCCCGGTATTTTTTTACTCAAGCAGCAACAACATAAGCAAATAGCACGAGCAAATAAAAAGATTCCTAATGACCATGGATAAACCCCGTCACATCACTTTTTGGCAGAAATGGCGCAACGCAATCAGCGCACTTATTCTGTTCGTCGCGCTTGTCGCCCTCTGGGTGATGGCAGCACCAACTAGTGAACGCACGTTGCGCGTGAGTAAAAGTGATTTGGCTATCGCGTCAGTGCAACAGGGAATTTTTGAAGATGTCATTCCGCTGCGCGGCGAGGTGATGCCCTTGCGCACGCTTTATCTGGATGCGATTGAAGGCGGACGCGTAGAAAAAATCCATTTGGAAGATGGGGCTACGATTGAAGTGGGCGCGCCGATTGTGGATATATCCAACACTCGATTGCAGTTAGAATCTATCACCCGCGAAGCTCAGGTAAGCGAACAAATTAATTTATTGCAAACCCAGGAATTAAATCTTGCACGCAACGATCTGGAACACAAACGCAATCTCACTGAATTGGACCACCAAATAAAAACGCAGAACCAGCGTTTGGAGCGCATGAAGCCGCTACTTAAACGACAGTTGATTTCAGCAGCGGAACTGCAGGATGCGGAGGACAATCTGGCTTATCTGAAAAAACGCCAGCAATTAATCCGCGAGGCACGCGAAGTTGGCCAGGCATTGCAGGCCGCCCAAATGAAACAACTGCGCGATTCAGTGGCTTCGCTCAATAATAACTTAACCTTTGCGCGTACCAATTTAGCAAGCCTTAATGTGAAGGCACCGATTGCGGGCCGCCTGACGGCTTTCAATCTGGAGCCGGGGCAATCGTTAATGCCCGGCGAACGTTTTGGCCAAATTGATGACCCGGATCATTTCAAATTAATGGCACAGGTGGACGAGTTTTATATGAACCGCACCCGGGTGGATCAAACTGCCTTGGCGAAAATTGATCAACAGGAATTTCCACTGCGTATTAAAAAAATATACCCGCAGGTGGTTGATGGACAATTTCGTATCGATTTGGTGTTTACTGGCAAACAGCCTCCGAATATCAGCCGCGGCCAAACCTTGCAGCTGCGCTTACAGATGGGTGCCAATGAACCGGCGCAATTAATTCCCAACAATTCCTTTTTTCAAGACACGGGTGGCCATTGGATTTTTGTAGTATCGGCCGATGGCAAGCGCGCGTATCGGCGCGATATAAAACTGGGGCGGCGCAATAGCCAGTTTATCGAGGTACTTTCAGGTCTGGATATCGACGAGCAGGTTATCATTAGCCCCTACACCACCTACAACGACATTGATTCCCTAAAAATTTACTAAACATTTAACATAAAAACAGCAAGGAAACGGACATGATACGCCTTAACAATATCGACAAAATATTTCGTACTGAAGCGATAGAAACCAAAGCTTTGGGTAATATCAGCCTGGAGATTAAACAGGGTGAGTTTGTTGCCATTATGGGGCCATCGGGCTGTGGGAAATCGACTCTGCTAAATATTTTGGGGATGTTAGACAACCCGGACCAAGGCGATTATTTCTTTAATGGCGACAATATATCCCGCTACTCAGAATCAAAATTAAGTGAATTGCGCAAACACAATATAGGTTTTATTTTCCAAAGTTTTAATCTGATCGATGAACTCAGTGTGTTTGAAAACATTGAGCTGGCGCTGCTCTATCACAAAATCCCCACCGCCGAACGCCGCGCACGTGTGCAAGCCGTTATCGAAAAAATGGAAATTGCTCACCGCGCGCAACACATGCCCAGTCAACTCTCCGGTGGGCAGCAACAGCGTGTAGCCGTCGCCCGCGCGCTGGTCGCAAATCCGAAATTAATTCTCGCCGACGAACCTACGGGAAATCTGGATTCAGTGCACGGCCAGGAAGTGATGCGCCTGCTCAAGACGTTAAATCAAGAAGGCGCCACAGTGGTGATAGTCACCCACTCCAATGAGCACGCTAGCTACGCCCAACGCCGTATTAATTTGTTTGATGGGAAAATTGTTGCGCAAACTCAGTTGGCTGCAGCTTGATACGCCGAATAAAAAGGATGGATTATGTTTAAGCATTATTTGATTATTGCGTTGCGTAATTTGGTGAAGAACAAAATTAACAGCGCGATAAAGATTATTGGGCTGGGTTTGGGGTTGGCGGCAAGTATGGTTGTACTGCTGGTTAACTACAGCGAAATGACTTGGGATTCATTTTGGCCAGAAGCTGAGCAAATCTTATTGGTGCGCAGTGAGTCAGAAATTTATGGACGTCAAGGTTTTAGTGACTCACTAGATGAACTTTTTTTTCCGTTAATTAGCCAAAACCTCAAACAAGATGTTTGGGTTACTAAACTTGGGACAGCCAACCTAAGTGTGATGATTTCTAACGGAGCTGATATTCAACCCAGAGTAGAAAAAAGTTTGGTAAACAGGGTTTCACCGGACTTTGTCTCCATTTTTAATCCTCAGGTCTTAGCAGGAGATATAGACCCCTTTCACAATAAACCAGATGTCGCATTCATCAGCCAAGTGACTGCACAAAAATTATTTGGTAAAGAAGATCCATTGGGAAAAACGCTGTTAATTCCAGATGCTGTCGCGCCCGAAGAGCAGCCGGGCGCACTCTCAAAGGTAAAGCCCTTTGTCATTATTGCTGTAGTGGACATAGGTAATTCGCGTAGCCATATTCCTTTTGGAATTTACATTCCCGAGCTTGACAGCCAGCTGCCTTCAATGAACTCAAGACGGTTTCATTTGCCGACCTATATAAAAATCAAAAATAACACATCGCGTGACTCCATAACGGCGAAACTCAATGCACTACCTGAACAAATACCGCCGGAATTTGATTCAGTAAGGTCTAAAGATTCTCCGTTATTTCATTTGATGCCAATTACTGAGCGGCATGTAAATGACAATGACAGTCAGGGTATTCTTTTGCGTATATTTGTTCTTTACTGCTTGGGCGCACTGATTCTGTTGGTTGCCATTAGTAACTTTATTAACCTGAGTTTGGCTGGCTATGTCACACGTCAAAAGGAAGTAGCGTTAAGGCGTATACAAGGTGCCAGTATTGCGCAGCTATTCCGGCAATATTGGCTAGAGAATAGTGTGTTCATTATTTTGGCAGCGCTGGGGGCGCTTATATTATGTGAATTGCTAATCCCTTATTTTAGCGGTCTGCTAAATTTACACTTAGTGTCAGGCATGTTTGTTGAGCCTCAGCTGGCATTTGCTTGTGTAGTCCTCCTTCTGTTGATCTCGGCAATTGTTGCCCTTTACCCGGCGATCTATTTTGCGAAAATAAAACCCGCTCAAATTCTGCGGGCCAATCGCTCAACTGAAACGCGTTTTTCCCATTACACACGCAGCACCCTGTTGCTAATACAATTTGTAGGCGTGGGTGTATTAGTTATTGCATTAGGTGCAATTACCTTACAAATGCGCATACAAGACAACTACGCCCCAGGTTATAAAACTGAAAATATTGTTTTTTTCGTCAATCAGCAAGAAACGGATATGTCTCTCACCAAGGTGAATAGCATTAAACAAGAAATAAAAAAATCGCCCAATGTAATTAGTTCATCGCTCTCTATGGATGTTATTCCAGGGCAAAATAACCTGCAGATGGAAGTGGAGCGGGTAATTCAGGAGCAGCCTTACACAGCACAATTAATGTTTTCCTGGTTGTTTGATTTGGATTATTTTTCCACGTTTGGTATGCCCATTATAGCTGGCAGTATTCCTGCCGGTAGGCCCTTAACACCTCCTGAAAATGTTAGTAACGCTCAGTTTAATGGAAAGGTAGTTTTATGTCGGACTACTGCCCGACAATTGGGTTTTGAAACACCAGAGGCAGCCATTAACGACACTGTCGGTTTATTTCGACAACCCGGTAGGCAGGGAACTACTCCTGCAAAAATAATTGCCGTGGTTGAAGACGTGGATCTTGGCGATCATCGGCACGCTCCAAAGCCTTGTATGTTTATAACATTGGATGATGCTCAGCCCAATGTTCACTTAGCGGTGAGCTTTCATAAAGCGCCTAGTGCTCATGAAATTGATAATATCAAAAGAATTTGGCAAGAAATTACTGGGGTAAATCCCCATCATTGGTTATTGTCCGGTTCATTAGCAGATCGTTACGCTATTGAGCGCACGGTGCAAAAATTTCTATATGGCTTCGCTTCAGTAGCGCTGGTGATAGGTTTGTTGGGCATTTATGGCATTACTGCATTGAGTGCACAAAAGCGCAACAAAGAAATTGCGCTGCGCAAATTACACGGCGCAGGTCAGTGGCAAATTATTCGCTTGTTGAATCGTGAATTTTCAATATGGGTGGTCTTGGCAAATCTGCTGGCTTGGCCGACGGCAGGCTTTCTAGTCATTCGTTGGGTAGAAAATTTTCACCAACACTTTTCAGTCTGGTTATGGCTGCCAATACTTTGCGCATTCGCACTGGTGGTTTCACTCTTATTGGTATGGGTTACGGTGACTGCACATTCGTTACTAGTAGGAAAAATGCGCCCAGCTGAAGTATTACGCGATGAATAAATTCCTAAACCAATAAGGGGCGACCATAGCCATCCCTCAGCCCCGCATTGACAGGAAGTCTTGACCCCACCATTTTTATGGTGGGGTCTTTTTTATTATTCACTCCGGCTGCCAATCCCCCAATATTTTTGCGCGCGTATAATTTTTTACATCTTCGCCACTCAACTGGCGACGTTTGTTATTAACCACTGCGCCGGAGCCGCTGCTGTTGTATTCAAAAAAACGCGCGTCTTCCGGTAAGAAGGGAATTTTGGTTCCGTCTTTTGCGGTGCCATTCATGGAATACCAACCGTCTAGAGTGATGTGGGAATCCATCCAGGTATTAATAAATACGGCTTTGCCAATTGCGTTAGGGTCAGCGTAACGACCATCTGAAAATTGAGTGGTGGGGTGCCAGGGGCGGCCGAGCGGGACGGAATTGTCGGGCACTGATTCGGCGCGAGTGAGTTTGCAATCAATAAAAGTTAATCCGAATTCATCAGTAATTTGTGTAGAAGGGGCGACTACATAACCGTGCGGGTCATTGGGTTTGCCGCGCCCAAGTGTGTGGATTTCGGAATCGGTAAAAAGTGCATTGCCTTTGCCAAAAATAAAATCGACATTGCCAGCGATAAAGCTTTTATCAAACCAGCTGCGACCGGAATTTACGAACAGGGTATCCTGATAGCCTAACAGGCGAACATCACGCGCTAAAAATTTATCGCTGCCCGCATCCAGAAAAAGTGCAACAGCTTGGCTGTTGGCTACGCGTTTTGCATCGTCATTTGCCAGTGCGTCATTGCTTAAAAAATCAAAGGTATTTTCGATAGTCAGCTGGTGCACTTGGATATTGGCTGCACGGATGGTAACTGTTGCCGAGCCGGGGGTACCCCAGGTTTTTCCCTCTGCATAGGTTTTTCCGGCATAGGCATCGTAATAAATTCGTGTTGTATTTACGTTTTCACCCAGCAACTGGATATTTGGCTTGGTGATATTGAGTTTTTCGTAGTAATTGCCAGCAGCAATAAATATGGTGTAAGGCACCGAAGAGTTAGCGGGTGCAGCATCGAGTGCAGCCTGGATGCTGGTAAAACGGTTGGCCGCAGGTTTGGCCGTTTTATCAACCAGTGCGTTGTATGTGGAGTTAGGTTGGCTGGCGCAGCCGGAGATAATAAGTATTGCGAGGATAATACAACTGGATTTGAACAACTGGCGGGCAATCATTAATTATCTCCGCTGAATAAGAATTTGTAATTGATTTAAATATATGCGTTCCCAAGCGGAGCTTGGGAACAAGGGATAATATTCTGATAACAGAGAGCCGCCTTCTTTTCTCGTTCCCAAGCTCTGCTTGGTAATGCATATCGAGAAAATACCGCCTTACTTAAATGCATCCTGTACCGATGCCAAAACACCTTTTGCGTAGAAACGCTCCAACCACTGCGTAGTTGTTTCGACAAAATGCGCTTCATTAATCAAATCCGCACCAAATACTTTTTGGATTCCGGCAACCGCTCTTACCATGCCCGCAGGATTGCCTTGGTTAGCATCGCAAGCTGCACGCAATTCTTTCACAAGCGGATCTGAAACCTCAATGGCAGCGCCTTTTTCATCTACACCCGACACATAGCGAATCCAAGCGGCAACACCCAAACACAAAATATCGATATGGCCATTACCCACTAATTGTTCACGCAGCGTTTCCAATAATCGCTGCGGTAACTTTTGCGAGCCGTCCATCGCGATTTGCCAGGTACGGTGCTTCAGGGCTTTATTGGAAAAACGTTCGCGCAGTTGTTGTTTGTAGGCTTCAATATCAAACCCTGCAGGTGCGACAACGGTTTCACCCGCTTCGCGCGCCATATAGGTTTTTACCAAATTGACGAATGCAGGTTGCTCCATGACTTCACTGATATATTGGAAACCGGAAAGATAACCAGTGTAGGCCATCGTGGAGTGGGCGCCATTTAATAAGCGCAGTTTGATTTTTTCAAATACGCGCACATCTTCAACTAACAACACACCTACTTTTTCCCACTCGGGGCGGCCATCAGCGAATTTATCTTCCACTACCCACTGGGTGAATGGCTCACATACCACCATGCCTTCATCGCGCAATCCCATACGAGCTTCAATATCGCGGCGGTCTTCATCGGTTGTCGCGGGCACAATGCGGTCTATCATGGTGCAGGGGAAAGTGGCGTTAGCTTTAATCCATGCAGAAAATTCCGGTGAAATTTTTTGCGCAAATTGGGTAACGACTTTTTCCAATACTTCGCCGTTGTTGGGCAAGTTATCGCAGCTAAGCAAAGTAAAGGCTTTTTGTTTGTTATCAAAACGTTGTTTTAATGCTGCGACGAGAAAACCAATTGCAGATACTGGTGCATCCAGATGCTCAAGGTCGTGAATAATATCGGGGTGAGCGAGATTTAAATTGCCGGTAGCAGGATCGTGGCAGTAACCTTTTTCGGTAATGGTCAGCGAGACAATTTTGATATTGCTGGCCGCCATCTGTGCAACTAACGCGGCAGGATTTTCCGGGCCAACTAACGTATCGAGAACAGCACCGATAATCTGTAATTTTTCCCCGTCGCCCGAGCGCTCAACCAAAGTATAGAGACAATCTTGCGGCACCAATTGATCGCGCACACTGGCTGAGCGCAGGCTACTGCCAACAATTCCCCAGTTGCCGCCGAATTTATTCAATACGGCCTCGGTATAAAATGCTTGATGTGCGCGATGAAAGGCACCTATGCCCAAGTGCACTATCCCCGGCTTTAACGCGCTGCGATCATAACTTGGCAGAATAATGTCTTTCGGTAAGTTGGCAATTACAGTTTTGTTTAAACGATTCATTATGGAAATCCAGCAAGGTTGATTGCGCCAACATTAGGCACACAATATTTATAACGAAAAATCTGTTTTTTAGTCGTCGATTTAATCAATAGCAACTAGTGAATAATGATTAAAACAAACCTATTCATCTTGTCGATTTTGTACAGTATATCGATTTGCAATTCATAATTTTCTATTTTTAACAGCTTAAGAGTGCTATATTTTGGTTTTATTTTTTTACTACAAAAACACAGTGTTTTCGGCAAAATAAAACTTCACTTAAAGCGATTAACAACTCCTGGAATTATTTAAATGGCACACATAGCAGCGATTGGCGAAGTCATGGTGGAGCTGGCTCCATTTCCCACTGCCGACAGCAATGGCCGTGAAACAATGGCCTTATCTTTTGCGGGCGACACCTATAACACCTCGGTGTATATGGCACGCCTGGGTTTAAAAACCGATTATGTTACCCAGCTCGGCGAAGATCCTTACAGCGAGCAAATTATGCAGCGTATGGCCAATGAAAATATTGGCACCGGTATGATTAAACAACTGCCCGGCCGCTCACCCGGCCTGTACATCATTCGCAACACACCCGATGGCGAGCGCGAATTTTTCTACTGGCGCAAAGAGGCACCGGCACGCGAGTTATTTGCTTCACAAGAAGCGGCTGATCAACTCTGCCAAAAACTGGTTCACTGCAACTGCGTTTACTTGAGCGGTATTACGCTGGCGATTATCGGTGAGAAATCGCGCGAGTTTTTGTACAACAGTTTGCACAAGCTGCGCCAGCAAGATGTGATAGTCGCCTTCGACAGCAACTATCGCCCACGTTTATGGCGCGATAAATTTGAAGCGCAGCAAGCAATGTTGTCGATTATGGAGTACACCGATATCGCACTGCTGACGCTCGACGACGAACAATTGCTCTGGGGCGACGACAGCGTTGAAGGCTGCAAGCAGCGCTACGCCGCATTTAATCTCGGTGAGTTGGTATTAAAGCGCGGCGCCGACGATGCAATTATTATCACACCTGATGCAGAAATTCGTATCCCTGTTCCACCGGTGCAAGGTGTAATTGATACTACCGGTGCAGGCGATACCTTTAATGCCGGTTATTTAGCCGGGCGCTTGATGAATAAATCCCTCGAAGATTCTGCCAAGCAGGGTATTCGCTGCGCAGGCATTATCATTCGCCATCGCGGTGCAATTATTGATAAGGCTATTTTTGATAAAGAACTTGGCGCATAGGCCGTTAAATTGATAACACAACTTCACTGCGAGTTTGGTGTTAGGGTTTTTGCTTCGAAACACTTGAGCCATGGATGGCGAATGTGAGCCCCATGGATGGGTTCATGCGCTTTCGAAGCAAAAACCCTAATAGCAAACGAATTCGAAGCACCCTAAACAATTCAAGTTAAAATTACTGCTGACAACGCAACATTTTATTGCCGCGCTTGCACAGCTGGATTGCCAAACCCCACGGGTCGCGCATCATCACCAGATGTGAACCATCTTTGATATGCACCTCTTCCGCAAAACTCGCACCCACCGCTTCCAATTCAGCACGTTTCTCTACCGGGTTTTCACACACAAACGCCAAATGTACTAATAACGGATTCATATTCGCGTAATCTGGCACTTGATCGGGCGGGTTGTTGTAAATTTCCAACATTACATCGCCACTGTCGTCTCCCAAAAAATGCGTATTAGCACCACCATCCTGTTTGCGCACAATGGTTAATCCCATATGCGCCACATACCAAGCCGCCATAGCGATGGGATCTTTTACGTTAATGGCAAAGTGTTCAATTTTCATAAAAGTATCTATTTGAATAAACAATTTTTACTGAATCCCTAAAAAGGAGTGCCTGATCTTAAACTTAAGAAGAGGCACTCAGTAGGAGCTCCATTTTTCATACACAAACATCAACTCACACAATATTTTTCACAATCGTCTCAACCATTTTTTTAGCATCGCCAAACAACATCATGGTGTTATCTTTGTAAAAAAGTTCGTTCTCCACACCCGAGTAACCCGAGGCCATTGAGCGCTTCACAAATAAGACTGTGCGCGCGCGTTCCACTTCCAAAATCGGCATACCGAAAATCGGACTTTGCGGATTGGTTTTCGCAGCGGGGTTGGTTACATCATTGGCACCGATAACAAACGCAACATCGGCAGTTTGGAATTCATTGTTGATATCATCCAGCTCAAATACTTCGTCGTAGGGTACGTTCGCTTCCGCGAGCAACACATTCATATGCCCAGGCATGCGGCCAGCAACCGGGTGGATTGCATAGCTGATTTTAACCCCGGCCTTTTTTAACTCTTCACACATTTCACGCAACGCATGTTGCGCCTGTGCGACCGCCATACCGTAACCGGGAACAATAATAACCGAGCCAGCATTTTTCATAATAAACGCTGCATCTTCTGCACTGCCGCGCTTTACCGGCCGCTCTTCTTGATCACCAGCTGCGGCAGCAGCAGAAGTATCTGCACCAAATCCTCCGAGGATTACATTAAAGAAAGAGCGATTCATGCCTTTGCACATGATATAGGAGAGGATCGCACCTGACGAGCCGACTAGTGCACCAGTTACAATTAATGCATCGTTATGCAAGGTAAAGCCAATGCCAGCAGCCGCCCAACCTGAGTAAGAGTTGAGCATGGAAACAACCACCGGCATATCAGCGCCGCCGATAGGAATAATCAGCAACACACCAATCACAAATGCCAACGCCGTCATCCCCCAGAAAACCCAGGGCGATTGATCAACGCAGAAGTAACCGATCAAACCAAGAATAGCCGCACCGAGAATCGCATTAATAAAATGCTGCCCGCCAAACACAATCGGCTTGCCCGATACCAAACCTTGCAGCTTGGTAAATGCAATTACGGAACCAGAGAAAGTGATCGCGCCGATTACAACACCTAAACCCATTTCGATCCGGCTGGCGATATAGATTTCACCCGCTGCATTTAAAATTCCAAATGCGGCAGGATTACTAAACGCTGCGCCCGCAACTAACACCGCCGCCATACCCACAAGGCTGTGAAACGCAGCAACCAATTGCGGCATAGCAGTCATCGCAATTTTGCGTGCGATAAAAATACCAATAACCGCACCAATCGCCAGCGCCGATAAAATCCAACCATAAGAAGTCACCGCTGGGCTTAACACAGTAGTCACTACCGCAATCAGCATACCCAACATGCCAAACAAATTACCTTTACGCGATGACTCGGGTGATGACAAACCGCGCAGTGCCATAATGAACAGCACTGCCGCTACCAGATAGGCAAATGAGGTAAAACTTTCATTGAGTGACGACATAATTATTTCTCCCCCACTTTATTTTTCTTCTTATACATGGCGAGCATGCGATGGGTGACGGTAAAGCCACCAAAAATATTGATCGATGCCAAGACCATGGCGCAAAAGCCGAGCACTTTGGACAAGCTCATGCCTTCAGGGCCAACCGCGATTAAAGCACCGACAATAATCACACTCGAAATGGCATTGGTCACCGCCATGAGCGGTGTATGCAATGCGGGGGTTACACTCCATACAACGTAATAGCCAACAAAAATGGCCAATACAAAAATGGATAACTGCGAAACAAAATTGGCTTCCATAATTAACTCCCGATTAAGCGGCGCTGGCCGGTTTGAAATTAGGATGAACGCTGGCGCCGTCGCGTGTGAGCACAGTGGCGGAAATAATTTCATCCTGCCAATTCACACTGAATTGTTTGTCGGCATTCATCATCGGAGTTAAAAAATTCAACACATTTTTGGCGTAAAGCGCGCTGGCGTCAGCTGATAATCGGCTCGGGATATTAAATAAACCAATAATCGTTACACCATTGACTTCAACGACTTCACCCGGCTTGGTCAGTGTGCAGTTACCTCCCTGCTCAGCAGCGAGATCCACAATCACTGAACCGGGGCGCATGCTGTGCACCATCGCATCATTAATTAAGGTCGGCGCTTTGCGGCCGGGAATTAATGCAGTGCAGATGGCGATATCTTGTTTCTTTAAGGTTTCGGCAACCAATTCGGCTTGACGGCGCTTGTAGTCATCGCTCATCTCCTTAGCGTAACCGCCAGCAGTTTCAGCGTTTTTTACTTCTTCGCTTTCCACCATCACAAATTTTCCGCCGAGGCTTTCAACTTGCTCTTTGGATGCAGCGCGCACATCGGTTGCCGATACAATTGCACCTAAACGTTTTGCCGTTGCAATGGCTTGCAAACCGGCAACACCAGCACCCAGTACCATTACACGTGCGGGAGCAATAGTGCCTGCCGCCGTCATCATCATCGGCATAGCGCGGTCGTACACATTGATGGCTTCCAATACGGCGCGATATCCAGCCAGGTTGGATTGCGAACTCAGCACATCCATGGATTGCGCGCGCGTAATACGCGGCACAAATTCGAGTGTCATAGTGGTGATGCCTGCATCGGCGTATTGCGCAATGGCTGCAGGATCGGCGTAAGGCGATAGCATCGCAATTAATACGGCGCCGCGTTTTATCAACGCGAGTTCGTTCACATCGCCTTCACCTGCCAGAAGGGGACGTTGGACTTTCAGGACGATATCGGCAGTGCCCAATAAACCAGCTAGATCATCGCTGATTAAGGCACCTGCATCCTGATAGGATTCATTGGTAATTCGGCTGGCGATACCGGCATCTTTTTCAATCGCAACATCAAAACCCAAGGCAATAAGTTTTTTTACGGTATCGGGAGTTGCTGCTACACGGCGTTCATGCGCGCGCCTTTCTTTTGGAATTACGATTTTCATTTTTTTGTCGCCCTCTGGAATGGTGGCAAATTTTTGGCAATAGCTATTTTTTGCTAATAGAAAGTCGCATCAATGTTTTCATCAATGTGAATGGAGCTGCCGTAATTTGCTTTCTAGTGATGCCTGGCTCACACCAGGTTTTTTGACGGGCCAATTCTTTGATTAGCCTCGGATTACTTTTTATATTCCTGAAATCGTGAAGGCTTATGGACTCCGTTATCTATTTCGAGACGCGCCGTAAATACGTCCCTGTAGGCTCGACTGCAGTCACAAGTGAACCGGCTAAGAACTAAAGTTCTTATCGTTCTGCTGCGCGCAAAACACGTTTTGCAAACGCTTGCCTCACCCATGCTGCAGACGGTCTCGCAATAGATAACGGAATCCATGGCGCAGCAAGAATTGAGTTAAACCACCGCACCAATTTTCCACGGGATAAATTCATTATCGCCGTAGCCGAGCAATTCACTTTTGGTTGGCTTGCCGGAAGCAACTGCGAGAATTTCCTCAAAAATTTCCTGACCGGATTCTTCCAAACTGATTTCACCGTCAGACACTTTGCCGCAGTTCAAATCCATATCCTCTTGCATATGGCTATAGATTTTACTGTTGGTCGCCAATTTAATACTCGGCGCCGGTTTACAACCAAAAGCAGAACCGCGACCGGTGGTGAAACACAAAATTTGTGCGCCCGACGCTACCTGGCCAGTGGCAGATACCGGGTCATAACCTGGGCTATCCATAAATACAAAACCTTTGGTGGTAATGTCTTCACCGTAGAGATATACATCGCGCAAATTGGTTGAACCACTTTTGGCTTGCGCGCCGAGGGATTTTTCAATAATCGTGGTGAGGCCACCGGCTTTGTTACCCGGAGATGGATTATTGTTTAATTCAAAATCATTGCGCGCGGTGTAATCTTCCCACCAGCTAATTCGATCCAATAGTTTTTGTGCAACTTCTGGCGATTCTGCGCGACGCGTTAACAAATGCTCTGCACCAAAAATTTCCGGTGTCTCCGACAAAATCACTGTACCGCCGTGGCGCACGAGAATATCGCCCGCAATACCGAGCGCCGGATTCGCGGTTACGCCGGAGAGCGCATCGGAACCGCCGCACTGCAAGCCAATAATCAATTCACTGGCGGGTACAGTTTCGCGCTGGCATTGATTCACCAGCGGCAACATGGCACGCAGGGTTTCGATACCTTTTTCAATCGCGAGGCGGGTACCGCCCACATCTTGAATGGTGTACGCCGTAAAAGTTTTGGAATCAGCAAGACCGCACTCTTCCATCACCCGTTGGATCTGCATGGTTTCGCAGCCGAGGCCAACCATCATCACGCCGCCAAAATTCGGGTGGCGCGCATAGCCATTAAAGGTACGACGCAAGGTTTCGTAGCCGTCGCCGTCTGAACGCATACCGCAGCCACTGTCGTGCGTCATGGCGACTACACCATCGATATGCGGGTATTTTTCCAACTCGCCGGAGTAAGTGAAGTGTTGGGCAATCGCTTTGGCTACTGTCGCGGAACAGTTGACGGTAGTGAGGATGCCGACATAATTGCGCGTGCCAACTTTGCCGTTGATGCGCTTATAACCCTGGAAGGTTGCGCGCTTATCGGCAGGGACAAATTCAGTAGGCTTGGCCTCCTCACAAAAGCCATAGTCTTTTTCCAGATCGCCCATGACACAGTTGTGCACATGGACATGCTCGCCCGCCGGAATATCCTGGCTGGCAAAACCGATGGTCTGGCCGTATTTAAGGATGGCATCGCCTTTAGCGATATTGCGCACAGCAACTTTGTGCATGGCGGGGATGTCACGCAGGAGGGTGACATCCTTTTCTGCAAACAAAACACCAGCGGGGAGTGATACTTTACAAATACCGACGTTATCACTGTCATGCAAAACGATAATGCTGCTCACGCTGATCTCTCTCTCGATTCGTTAACCGATAAATGGATTTATGCCGTTTGCCACTATCTCTTTAATGAGTGTAGTTCGCTGCACCAATTACTCCTCATAGACGCACTGATTTAGGCGCATTTTTCTCTCCCTGGAAACTGTCCCGAAAAAAAAGGCGCCTTACGGCGCCTCAAAATCGGCAATGGTATTCGGTCAATACCGGGATCAAATCTACCCCTGAAAATTCGTGTCGGCAACAGCCCTAAAACACTGAAAACAGCGAATGTAACCGATTTCATTTGCACCCAAAGACAGTTTTAGCCTGTTACACAAAATGCTCTTATCTTATAAGTGACAAAAAATACATTTATTTCTATAAATTAGGATAAGCATTCTTTTCATTGAATAAATTATTTTTTAAATTATTTTTATCGATTTATATATGCAAACGTTTACAAATCAATGATTATTTAAATGTAAACGTATACATTACGCAATGTGGGAAAAAAATACTCAAAAATGGCTTTTTGTAGTGTTTTTTTGGGGCACAGGTTGATTTTATTGAACATGACATACAGAATGATTTTCACTCTATATGAGGATGCACATCTTCTTTTTGGCATCGGGTGCTGATTACGCACTAAACGCCACTGCCAAAAGCGCACATCCGACAGTTAATCCAGAAAAAGCTACTTCAGTGGCAGACAACACGAGAGCTAATACCGGTGACAGATTTTTGCCTACTACAGCCAGGCCGCCGCGCCTTTATTGCTAACACTTTTAATGGTGTTGTGAGCTGCTGTGCGCTGGGCACACTCGCGGGTTGCACCAACTCTTCAACGACTACCGCATCTACTAAAGCAATGGATGCCTGGGCTCAGGCAGAACAGATTCGCCAGCAAGTACTCGCCCCACAATTTCCCGACCGCACTTTTGATGTCCGCGACTTTGGCGCCAAAGCCGATGGCCAGTACGACAACTCCAAAGCCTTCGCTGCTGCGATAAACGCCTGCCATAAAGCGGGTGGAGGGAAAGTATTGGTCACCCAGGGCAAATACCTGTGTGGTGCCATCCACCTGTTATCCAATGTAAACCTGCATATCACCAAAGGCGCGACCATCGCTTTTAGCACCGATCCCAAAGCCTATTTGCCTGCGGTATTCACCCGCTGGGAAGGCATGGAGATCATGGGCTATTCGCCGCTGATTTATGCCTACGGCCAAACCAATATCGCCATTACCGGCGAAGGTACTGTAGATGGACAAGCCAATCGCACTACCTGGTGGCCGTGGAAAGGCAACAACTTCAGCAGCGTTGATTGGGGTATTGCCGGTGTGCCTACCCAAACAGAGGCGCGCAATAAATTAATGCAGGATATGGAAAATAATGTCCCTGTCGCAGAGCGCATTTATGCAGATGGCTCTTATCTGCGCCCGGTGTTTATTCAGCCCTACAACTGCACCAACGTATTAATAGAAGGCATCACCATCACCAACGCCCCCTTCTGGCTGCTCAATCCGGTGCTGTGTGAAAACATCACTATCGATGCAGTGACCTTTGCCAGCATAGGGCCAAACTCTGACGGTTGTGATCCTGAGTCCTGCAAAAATGTAGTGATCAAAAATTGTTTTTTTGATACAGGTGATGACTGCATCGCCATTAAATCGGGACGCAATGCCGACGGTCGTCGTTTAAAAACGCCTTCAGAAAATATCCTGATCAGCAATTGCAAAATGCGCAATGGTCACGGTGGTGTGGTCATTGGCAGCGAAATTTCTGGCGGCGTGCGCAACGTATTTGTTGAAAATTGCGAAATGAGCAGCCCGGAACTAGAGCGCGGCATTCGCGTTAAAACTAACTCAGTGCGTGGCGGCTTGATTGAAAATGTATTTGTGCGCAATGTGACGATTGGCGAAGTGCAGACCGCTATTGTCATCGACTTTGATTATGAAGAAGGCGACGCCGGAAAGTTTACGCCGACGGTACGCAATATCGATATACGCAATCTTATCTGCCAAAAAGCCAAACAAGTTTTCCAAGTGCGCGGCTACGAGCGATCACCCATCCAAAATTTACACCTCACCAATTGCCATTTCAAAAAAGTCGATGCAATTGGTGTACTGGAAAAATTAGATAATTTTGCCGCCACTAATGTGACCATCAAAGGCGTTGAATTTACTATTTGATTAGGAAAGCAATTTCTTTACATCAAAATGGGCTTTATTTTTTTATTAATACAGCAAATTGAAATATAAAACAGGATAAATTGTAGCTAAGTCATGTGACCACCATGACAGCTGCCATATATCGACTAAGCTCAAAAAAGTCGATTAATAAGAGGTTACAAATTACAACGGATTTGTTGCTGCAGTTACGCAAAAAATCTGTGATGTTTGTGAAAACGTGCTTGCCACCGCGGTGTTATTGCGGTGACTAGCGCCAGCTCCGCTAGCTCAAATGTAATTAATCACAATAAAAGATGGGGAATAGCTATGAGAATGTTCAAACTCAATCCACTCGTGTTAGCCATGGCAGCCTGCACACTGCCAATCGGTGCCTATGCGCAAGACGCACAAGACACTGGTGATGGCACAGTAGAAGAAGTCATCGTCACCGGCAGCTTCCGCGATAGCTTGGCGAATGCGATGAATATCAAAAAGAATTCATCTGGCTTTGTTGATGCCATTGTTGCCTCAGACATTGCCGAATTCCCGGACAACAACCTTGCAGAATCCTTGCAACGTGTACCCGGTGTTGCAATTTCCCGCTCCGGTGGCGAAGGGCGCAATATCACCGTACGTGGTCTTGGCCCAGGCTTCACTACCGTACGCTTAAATGGCATGGAAACTATTTCTACCACTGGTGGCACCGACGCTGTCGGCGGTAACAACCGTGGTCGCGGCTTTGACTTTAATACCTTCTCATCTGATTTGTTCAGCTCATTAACTGTGCGCAAAACCAACTCCGCCGAAGTGCAAGAAGGTTCTTTGGGTGCAACAGTAGACCTCAAAGCTGCACAACCATTTGATTACGATGATTTTGTACTCACTGCATCGGGATCATTGGGCTATAACGATCTCTCTGAAGAAAGTGATCCAGGTGCCGCGTTTCTTGTAAGCAATATTTTTGCTGACGGTAAATTTGGTGCGCTCTTCTCTCTCTCTTACTCTGAGCGCAGCGTGCAAGACGAAGGTTCAAGTACTGTGCGCTGGACTAACGCATCTGCGCAAAGCTTTGGTAAATATAAAGGCGCAACGATCACGCCGACCAATGAAATAAATACTGCATTTCGCCCACGCATTCCTCGTTACGATTCCTATCAACATGAAATGGAACGTTTAGGCTCAAGTTTGTCATTGCAGTTCCGCCCCACCGACTCTACTGAAATCAGTCTTGATGGTCTCTGGGCGAAATTTGATGCAAACCGCCAAGAAGTGTTTATGCAGGGTTCGCTCAACCCTGGTGCAAACGCAACCAGCAACGTGCTCGACTATGCAATCGAAAATAATACGCTTGTCTATGCCGATATCGAAGGTGCACGCTTGCTGTCTGAAAATCGTTATGACGAAATGTCTACCGATTTTTCGCAAGGCACTATCACTCTGAAACAAGACTTCACTGATACATTCCGCCTCAAAGCAATGCTGGGTAGTACCAAGTCGGATTACGATAACCCGATTCAAAATACCTTGTTGATGCAGGCCAACAACCAACGCTTTACTTACGACTATCGCGATTACAGCAGCCCTGTGCTGACTTTCGGCACTGCGGCGTACAACAAAGCATCTTGGACTGCAACAGGTGTACGTCAACGCCCACAAACAACGGTAAATGAAAACGATGCCGCAACTGTTGCATTTGAGTACGACGTTAGCGATAGCATCAAACTGAAAATTGGCACTGATTATAAAGATTTCAGTTTCAGCACTGATCAGTATGCTTACGCCTCTGAAGGTGCAAATGGCGTTAACATCCAATCCAATGCCGATTTTATTACTGAATATGATTCAGGGCTTGGTGATGGTCAGCCATGGTTAATCCCAAACCGCGCGCTGATTATGGAATCCTACAATCTATTTGATCTGGCCTTGGTTCCAAACTATGGCAGCAACTATGAAGTAGGTGAAGAAACTACGGGTGTGTTTGCGCAAATCGATTTTAATTTTGAAATCGGCTCAGTACCTGTAAGTGGTGACATTGGTGTACGTCGCTTTGAAACCGATCAAACATCCAGTGGTTGGCTCAATGGCACGCTGGCTAGTCGCTCTTACGTTACCGTTGAGCACAACTATTCAGACACATTGCCTGCGCTCAACCTGAAAGTTGAACCGATGGAAGATGTAGTAGTTCGCGCAAGTTATTCCGAGGGTATTTCACGTGCTGGCCTTGGTTCAATTGTTCCAGCTGTAAGTGTTGGCGTTGCGGGTACCAACTTGAATATTTCTGGTGCCAACCCTCTGCTTGAACCAACCAAAGCCAAAAGTTATGACTTGGGTGCTGAGTGGTATTTTGGTGAAGGCAGTTTGATTAGCGTAACGCTGTTCAAGAAAGAAATTGAAAGTCATATCCAAACCTTACGTTCTACTCCAATCTATACTGAAACAGGCTTGCCAACTGAAGCGGCTGTGAATGCATGTAATACCCAAGGCGCATCATTAGGTGGCTATGGCCCTAACTGTAATGAAAACCTGCCTTGGAACTACTCAGCACCTGCAAATGGTCCTGGTGGTGATTTGGATGGTTATGAAATCAGCTATCAACAACCGTTTACTTTCCTACCTGGGTTCTTAAGCAACTTCGGCTTTATTGGCTCCTATACCAGTGTCGATTCCGACCTCGACTACTTAAGTGCTGCATCAGATATCACAAATGGCAACCTGATTGTTCAGGCAACTAAACCATTGGTGAACCTATCTGATGAAACAACTAGTGCAACGCTTTATTGGGAAAACGATGTATTTAGCGGTCGTGTTTCATTAGCTAGTCGTAGCGGTTACCTGACCACTCCAATTGGACGCGATGGCAATGATGAAGAAGGCACCAATGAAACCACCAACGTGGACGCCTCTTTCGGTTACCAATTCAGCGACAGCTTAAAGTTCACTTTCGAAGCGCTTAATTTAACCGACGAAGTGGATGACCAATGGGTGGGAACAGAAGACAATCAACGTCTGTCTTACTACCACAACACCGGCATTCAATATAACTTGGGTGTGCAGTACAAATACTAATAGTGGTTTGAGGCTATCAGTATGAAAACAAAAGGGATGCCAGCTTGCTGGCATCCCTATTTGATTATTAGTGCGTGACTTTTATTGAACGACAAGAGGTGTGCAGCGTGAGTGTATTGTTTAAAAGTAGAGTGATTTATGGTGGTATTTTTCTGGCAGCGTTAACTGGTTGCTCTCCCGAAAAAACCGACGAACAACAAGCTACTGCTACAACACCTGTTGCGCAACCCGTTACTGTTAACCACCTATTGGCAACCGCAGAAATTACCAATGCCAATAATTTTGCAGTGCAGCAAGAGCCTATCTATTTTCCTTTTTATGATTTAGGAATAACGGCTGACAATACTGCTGTTAATAATCTAAATGTGTTGGCAGGCGATATTGCCCAACCATCACAAACCGTCGATACCGATGGCGACGGCACGCTGGACGGTTTGTTATTGGCCGCCGATTTTAATCCGGCAGAAATTAAATCCTTCACTATCTCCAGTGATCCGGCGATCACCAAACCCGCGTTGAAAAAACAAACCCAGGCGGAAATTTCGATCAAAGAAGGCGGTGAGTGGAAAGGTAAAGAATATATCGGCGGCACTTTTAAAAATGTGCAGAGCGTAACGCCACCACCACAATATACCGATCACTCTTATTGGATTCGCTATGAAGGCCCAGGTATAGAGTCGGATAAAGTGGCTTACCGTGTCTATCTCGATTGGCGCAATGGTTTTGATATCTTCGGTAAAAAAACCAGCGATGTGGTTTTACAAAAAGTAGGTCTGGATGGTTATGACTCCTATCACTTAAATGCTGATTGGGGTGTGGACGTTTTAAAAGTGGGCAAATCACTCGGCATGGGTGGTTTTGGTTTCTGGAATGGTAAAAGTGTTGATCTGGTTTCGCTCGTGGATACCCGCGATGCGATTATCACCAACAACGGCGATCTCTACTCCGGTTTTAAAATCAAGTACAACGGCTGGCAAATCAACAACCAAAAAGTGGATTTGGATGCACATTTTTCTATGAATGCCGGCAGTCGCCTGGTAAACGTCAAACTCAAAGCTAGCCAGCAATTACCCAACCTGGCAATTGGTTTGGTAAAACATAAAGGCACTACGCTGATTGAAGGCAACCAGAATATCAGCGGTTACGCCTGGACTTATGTCGCCAGTTGGGGCAAACAAAGTTTAAGTGGCGAAAATGATCATTTAGGCATGGCGGTTATTTTCCGCCGTGATGATCGTGCCGAGCAAACTACCGATGAAAATTCCTATGTTTCTGTAATGAAAGATAAAGGCGGCGAGCTGGAATATTATTTCCTCGCTGCCTGGGAACATGAATTGGACGGTATTAAAACCGAAGCCGATTTCAAAGCCTATCTCGACCGCGAAGTGGAGCGTTTGACCAAAGCACCGCGCGTGCGTTTTGAATCAACACTGAGTGCTGATGCGAAAAAAAATCCGATTGATGCTGAAGCCGCATTGAAATGGGCGAAAGGTTTGGCGGATTCAGAATTGGAACGTAAAACTTTGAATTACCACTATCAAGGTTGGGATGAATACCGCAAGCGCCCAGGCAAATTTGAATACGATGTGGTGGGCATGCAAATTCATGCATTGCAGGAATTGGATAGCATCAGCCCTAATCCCGCCTATCAAAAAGCACTGGAAACAGTAACGGGTAGCTATATTCGCGACGACGGCCATATTCACACGTTTGAACCAGATTTGTTCAGTATCGATTTAACCAAACCTGGCCAGATGGTCATTCTGCTGGAGCAGCGCACCAAACAAGAGAAATATCGCAAGGCTGTGGATTTTTTGCGTGAAAATTTAAAGCGCCATCCACGCACCAGTGAAGGTGCATTCTGGCATCGCGCTACTTACCCCAATCAGTTGTGGCTCGACGGCGTTTATATGGGCATGCCGTTCCTTGCGCAATATGCAGCGCTCTATGAAACCGGCGAACAACAACACGAAAGCTTTAAGGAAGCAGTGCATGAATTTGTGATTGCGCGCAACCAATTGCGCGATCCGCAAACCGGTTTGTATTTCCATGCGTGGGATGAATCAAAACAAGCGCAGTGGGCTGATAAAGAACATGGCCGTGCTTCGCAATTCTGGGCGCGCGGTATCGGCTGGTATGCGATGGCATTAGTGGATGTGCTGGATTTTATTCCCGAATCAGAAAATGAACTGCGCAAAACCTTGATCGATATCAGCGTGGAATTGGCGGCCGATATTTTGCGTTATCAGGATGCTGAAACCGGTACTTGGTGGCAAATCATCGATAAACCCAATGGCATCGCCAACTATCGCGAATCAACCGCCAGCGCCATGTTCACTTATTTTTATACCAAAGCTGTCAACAAAGGTTACTTGCCTGAATCCTATCGCGACGTTGCGATAAAAAGTTACCAAGGCATGATCAATGAATTTGTCACGCTCCATGCCGATGGAAAAGTCAGTATGAATGATCAATGTCTGGTTGCCGGTTTAGGCTTTGGCCGCGACGGTAGCTATGACTACTACATGACCGAGCGCATTGTCTCCAACGATGCCAAAGGCAACACGCCGTTTATTTTGGCAGGCATAGAAATGTATAAATTACTCAAAAAATAATAATGCCCCACGTCGCCAGTGTTAATTTTTCACTGGCGCGCGGGAGCAACACCATTTAGTTATCAACCACGAATGCCGTTTTGCAATGGCCTAGCCGAAAACAGAAGGTTTATTATGAAAGTTCTTGAAGAGCGTTTTGCCGTCCACCTCGACGACTACAAACACTACGACACAGAAAAACTGCGCAAACACTTTTTAGTAGAAAGCGTTTTTGTTGCCGATGAAGTGCAATTCACTTACACCCATTACGAGCGCTTGATGGTGGGCGGTGTTATGCCGGTCAATAAATCCGTGCAACTGGAAACCTACGATCAACTCAAGATGGAATTCTTTTTGGATCGCCGCGAATTAGGTGCAATTAATATTGGTGGTAGCGGTAAAGTTTCGGTGGATGGCGAAGTCTATGAGATCGGCACTAAAGAAGCGCTCTATATTGGTCGCGGTGCCAAAGAAGTCTTTTTTAGCAGTGATGATGCAACCAATCCGGCCAAGTTTTATTTGAACTCCACGCCTGCACACACCACTCATCCGACCAAAAAAGTAAACAAGGAAAACAGCAAAGTACTGCATATGGGCGCTGGCGACACCTGTAACGAGCGCGATATTTATCAATTGATGATTAGCACCGTACTTGATACCTGCCAACTGCAAATGGGTATGACCGAATTAAAACCCGGCAGTATTTGGAACACCATGCCCATGCACACCCACAGCCGCCGTATGGAAGCTTATTTTTATTTCAACATTCCCGACACTCATGCGGTGTGCCATTTTATGGGGCCAGCGAATGAAACGCGTCATATTTGGGTGGGCAATGAGCAAGCTGTGGTTTCACCTCCCTGGTCGATGCACTCAGGTGTCGGCACCGCCAACTACACCTTTATTTGGGGCATGGCAGGCGAAAATATGGACTACACCGATATGGATTTTCATAAGCCAAGCGAATTGAAAT
>Ga0307408_100000494_pt1 | contig 34416 bp, 27 predicted proteins | sample 322Cmetagenome_FD_202116 | JGI IMG/M metagenome (GOLD analysis project Ga0307408, IMG submission 202116) | Maize rhizosphere microbial communities from greenhouse at UC Davis, California, United States - 322HYB-C-3 | ecosystem: Host-associated > Plants > Roots > Rhizosphere > Soil | place...
TCCACCCTTCCCGATACCCCGAAAGACCGGCTGGCCGCATCCAATCAAGCGCCGCCGCAGTTTCCGCAACCGTAACCGCACCCGGGCGCGCCGGGACAGCCCGCGTTCCTGGGCGGCGCCGCCCTGCCGATGGCGGCGCCGCCGGCGTACCACGACACCGCGCCGGTCAATCAACCGCTGACCACCGGCCGCAACCGCAACCGCTACGATCCGTCGATCGTCGTCAATGCCGAGGGCGGCCTGATTGCGGTGCGCGCCACGGCGCGCCAGCATGAAAAAATCCAGGAATTCCTCGACCTGGTGCTGGCCAGCGTCAAGCGGCAAGTGCTGATCGAAGCCACCATCATCGAAGTGCGGCTGGGCGACCAGTACCAGCAAGGCATCAACTGGTCACGCCTGGGCAGCCGCCTGAACATCACGCAGGGCAGGATCGGCACCGAGCCGTTGCCAACGGGTGTGTTACCGAATACGTCGCCCGGCATGTTCCTGCTGAATTACATCAATCCGGGCAACTTCGCCACCACCATCCAGTTGCTGGAATCGTTCGGCAAGGTGAAGGTGCTGTCCAGCCCGAAGATCAGCGTCCTGAATAACCAGACCGCCATGCTGAAAGTCGTCGATAACAACGTTTTTTTCACCATCAAGGTGACTCCCGCCGTGCTCAATTCCAGCGGCACGGTGACCGCGCCCGCCACCTATGAGTCAAGCCTGCAGACCGTGCCGGTCGGCTTTGTCATGAGCGTCACGCCGCAAATTTCCGACAGCGGCGAAGTCACGCTCAACGTGCGCCCCACCATCACGCGCATCGTCGGCTACGTGCAAGACCCCAATCCCGCGCTGGCCGCCGGCAATGTGGTCTCGCGCGTGCCGGTGATCCAGGCGCGCGAACTGGAATCGGTCATGAAGGTGCACAGCGGCCAGGTGGCGGTGATGGGCGGCCTGATGCAGGATTCGGTCGACAACAACAAGGATGGCGTGCCGCTGCTCAGCGCCCTGCCCGTGGTCGGCAACATGTTCTCGTACCGTAACGAAAACGCCGTGAAAACCGAACTGGTGATTTTCATGCGGCCGGTGGTGGTCAAGGATGCCAGCATGACGGGCGACTACCGCGATTACCGCTACCTGTTGCCGGAAACGGCGGCGGGGCCCGATGCGCCTTACGGGGATACCGCGCGGAGGGGACTATGAGCCTGCTGATGCAAGCGCTGAAAAAGGCCGAACGCAGCAAGCAGGATGCGCCGCCCGACGAGGACGACGCGGCCCTGCCTTCCGAAGCGTTTGACCGGATCCTGGCGCTGACGCCGGACGACGTCGTTGCCGGCCGCGTGCCGCCCGCGCCCGACGCGCAGGCATTTTCGCTGGAGCCGATCGAGGCGTCCGAAGCGCGCGCCGCCGAACCGGCAGGCGGCGTCAACGAACAGGTGCCGGCGCTGGAACCGGCCATCCCGGCGCCGCACGATCCGACACCACGGCAATCACGCCGCCATGGCGACGCCGCCGCCCAGCCACCCCGGAGGGACGGTGACCCCGCCCGGGCCGGCGCGGCGGACGGCAACGCATCTGCGCGGCACGCGTCCATCACACCTGCGGCGGCACAGCCGCCTGATTACCCGCTGCCGTTGGCCCATGCCCGGCTGCGGGAACTGACATTGCAGGATGTCCCAGCGGAGATCATGCCCGAGCCGCCATTCGTCAGCGAAGCGTCGCTGGCGGACCAGATCGCGCCCGCGCTCGGCACCGAGCCCATCGCCCCCATGCCGGACTTCGAGGCGGCCGTGGCTGCGGCCCCGCCCCCGGGGCACGCCGCTGGACCCGCCCTGGAAACCCAGGAGGCACTGGATGCGTATACCAGCGCCGGAACGGCGCAGTATTCGCCGCATGCCGATGCGCCGGCGGCCGGACCGCACGGCGCAAGGTCTGACGCCACGTTGGACGCCACCTCGGGCGCCACCGCCATTCCCCAGTCTTCCGGCGCCAGCCGCGCCCAAGGCACCGCCGCCCGCGCCCGCGCGGCGGCCCACGCGGCGGCCCGGCAAGACCAGCCGCGCCGCGATCCGGCGCGGGTCCGGCTCGCCATGCTGGGCGGCGCCCTGGCGCTGGTGGCGGGGACACTGGCCGGCGTCTACTGGTATGCGTTGACCTCACCCGGCCCCGGCGCGAGCCTGCCACCGGTGCCGATGCCGCCCCCTGGGGCACCGGCCGGCCCGGCGCCGGTCGCCGTGGTTGCCCCGGCGGCAGGCCAGCCGGACGGACCGCCCCTGCCCGCAACCGGCTTGCCCGAGACGACGGCGCCCGGCGCGCCCGCGCCGCTCCACGCGGCATCGGAGCCTTTGCAGGCGGCGGGCCATACCGGTTTGCCGTCCGCGCCCGCCACGGCCCGTCCACACGGCGGCAGCCGCATGCCGTCCGACGACGATTTGCAGCGCGCGCTGCAACAGCAGTCCCAGCCGCCAACCCCGGCGCCAGGTGAACCGCCCGCCGGCGTCCGGCAACCAGCGGCGCCGCTTCCAGTCCTTCCGGTCAACCCGGCCAATGCGGCGAACCCGGCCAATACGACCAACGCGACCAACGCGGCGTCGAACCCGGCCTACACCATCAACCCGGCCGCCCTGCCCGGCGGCGGCCCCGCCACCGACATCCAGGTGGCGCGCGGCGTGGCGCCCCAGCGCATCAACGCGGCACTGCAGGACGGCTACCAGGCCTTCATGGCCGGCAATTACACCAGCGCGGCCCAGCATTACGCCAGCGCCCTGCGCCAGGACCCGAACAACCGCGATGCGCTGCTGGGCAATTCCGCGATTGCCGCCCGCCGTAACGATGTCGCGGCGGCGACATCGGGCTATCAGCGCCTGCTGGAACTGAACCCGAACGACGCGGATGCGCAGGCGGGCTTGCTGGCGTTGCGTCCCGGTGACCCGGGCCAAAGCGAGATGCGCCTGAAAGACTTGCTGCGGCGCGACCCGGGCGCCGCTCCGCTGGAATTCGCGCTGGGCAACCTGTATGCCCAGCAGGGCCGTTGGTCCGATGCGCAGCAGGCGTATTTCCGCGCCTATTCCTCGGTCCCCGACAACGCCGACTATGCGTTCAACCTGGCCGTGGGCCTGGACCGCCTCAGCCAGCGCAAGCTGGCGCTGACGTATTACCAGCGCGCGCTGGACTTGTCGCGCACCAGCCCCGCCGCCTTTGACCGCACCGCCGCGCGCCGCCGCGCCGACCAGTTGGCGGCGCCATCGGGCGTCGCCACGTCCGTTCCAGGCGGTACCCCGGCCGCCCCCGCCGTGCCGGCGGCAACCCTACCGGCCGGCCCCGGCGCCGCCTTCACGCCCCCCGCGCCGCCCGACAGCGGCGGCAACGGGCACCAGCCATGAACGCCCTGCATCAACCGGGCGGCGCACCCGCCATCCCGCTGGGCAAATTGCTGGTGCGCCAGGGCGTCATCAGTGAAGACCAGTTGCGCATAGCCCTGATCGAGCAAAAACGCGGCGGCGAGCCGCTCGGGCGCATGCTGATTTCACTGGGCTTCGTGACGGAAGCCACGATGCGCGAAGCGCTCAGCGAAAAACTGCAAACCCCGGCCGCGGACCTGACCAGCCTGGTCGTCGACGCGGTGGCGCTGAAGCTGATTCCCAAGGACGTCGCCAAGCGCTACCGGGTGTTTCCCATCATGTATGAACGCGGCCAGGACAACCTGGTGCTGGCCATGGCCGACACCAGCAACATCGTGGCGCTGGACCAGATTCAAGCCATGCTGGTGCAAGGCATCCGCATCACGCCGGTGCTGGTCAATGAATCCGACATCAGCCGCGCCATCGACCAGTACTACGGTTTCGAACTGTCGATCGACGGCATCCTGCATGAAATCGAAACCGGTGAAGTCAATTACGCCAGCATGAAGGCGGACACCGATGAATACAGCCACCCGATGGTGCGGCTGATCGATGCGCTGCTGGCGGACGCCGTGCAAAACGGCGCGTCCGATATCCACTTCGAACCGGAACAGGGTTTTTTGCGGATCCGCTACCGCATCGACGGCATCCTGCGCCAGATCCGCAGCCTGCATAAATCGTACTGGCCGGCGATGGCCGTGCGTCTAAAAGTCATCAGCGGCATGAACATCGCGGAAACCCGCGCGCCGCAGGATGGCCGCATTTCGATCCGCTTTTCCAGCCGCCAGATCGACTTCCGCGCGTCGAGCCAGCCCACCACGCACGGCGAGAATATCGTGCTGCGCGTGCTGGACCGCCAGCAAGGCATCGTGCCGCTCGATGGCCTGGGCCTCGATGACCCGGAGTTGACCTTGCTGAAACTGATGATCGCGCGGCCGCACGGCGTGATCCTCGTCACCGGCCCGACCGGCAGCGGCAAGACCACCACCTTGTATTCGATCCTTAACCATATCAATACCGAGAGCGTCAATATCATGACGCTGGAAGATCCGGTCGAGTATCCGATGAACATGATCCGGCAAACCTCGGTCAACGATGCGGCGCGGATCGGCTTTGCCGACGGCATCCGTTCCATGATGCGGCAAGACCCGGACATCATCCTGGTGGGTGAAATCCGCGACCGCGAAACCGCAGAAATGGCGTTTGCCGCCGCCATGACGGGGCACCAGGTGTATTCGACCCTGCACACCAATTCCGCCATCGGTTCGCTGCCACGGCTGCTCGATATCGGCATCGTGCCGGACGTCATGGCCGGCAACATCATCGGCATCATTGCCCAGCGCCTGGTGCGCAAGCTGTGTCCGCACTGCCGCGTCCCCGACACGGCGGACGACATCGAGCGCCGCCTGCTGGGACTGGCGCCGGATGCGCCACCCGCCATGATTTACCGCGCCGTGGGCTGCCCGCGCTGCGCCCACCAGGGTTACAAGGGGCGGCTGGCCATCATGGAAGTGCTGAAAATGAACAGCGAACTCGATGAGCTGGTCGGCCGCCGCGCCTCCGGGCGGGAAATGCGCGCCGCCGCCGCGCAGGCCGGCTTCCGCTCACTGGTCGATGATGGCATGCGGCGCGTGCTCGCCGGCGTCACCACGCTGGAAGAAGTCGCGCGCGTGGCGGACCTGACCGACAGGCTGCGGTGATGCCGCACTACCTGTACAAGGCCATGGATGCCACCGGCGACCTGGTGCCCGGCAATATGGAGGCGGCCAATGTGCCGGACCTCGAACTGCGCCTGGGCCGCATGGGGCTGGACCTGGTGGACTACACCGTCACCCGTACCCGCACACTGGCGCTGGGGCGGCGCAAGGTCACGCGCTCCGACCTCATCAATTTCTGCTTCCATATGGAGCAAATGACGGGCGCCGGGGTACCGATCCTGGAAGGGCTCGGTGACCTGCGCGACAGCATGGAGCAGCATCCCCGTTTCCGCGAAATCATCACGTCGCTGATTGAATCGATCGAAGCGGGCCGCCAATTGTCGGAAGCGCTGCAGGCGCACCCGGAAGTGTTCGACCGCACCTTTACCAGCCTGGTGCACGCGGGCGAGCAAAGCGGCCGCATTACCGACGTGTTCAAGAACCTGGCCGACAGCCTGAAGTGGCAGGATGAACTGGCGGCGCGCACGCGCAAAATCCTCACCTATCCCCTGGTCGTCAGCGTGGTGGTGCTGGCCGTGACGTTTTTCCTGATGATCTACCTGGTGCCGCAACTGACCGCGTTCATCCGCAACATGGGCAACGAATTGCCGCTGCATACGCGCGCATTGATCTTTGTTTCCGGCCTCTTCATCCGCTGGTGGCACGTGATTCTGGCCACGCCGGTGCTGGCGTGGCTGCTGTTGCGCTGGCGCCTGCGCCGCGGCGGCGCGGCGCGCAAGCGCTGGGATGGTTTCATCCTGCGCCTGTGGCTGCTGGGCCCGGTGCTGCACAAGATCATCCTGGCGCGCTTCGCCACGTATTTCGCGCTGATGTATGCGGCCGGCATCCCGGTGCTGGAATGCCTGCGGCTGTCCGAAGGCATCGCCGGCAACCGCGCCGTTGCCGACGGATTCCGGCGCGCGGGGCAACAGATCGCCGAGGGCGCCAGCGTGGCGGCGGCGTTCCAAAACACCGGCATTTTCCCGCCGCTGGTGGTGCGCATGCTGAAGGTGGGCGAAGCCACGGGCGCGCTGGACCGGGCGCTGCGCAATGTCAGCTATTTTTATGACCGCGAAGTCAGGGAAATGACCGACCGCGCGCAAGCCATGATGGAGCCGGCCATGACGGTGACCCTGGGCTTGCTGCTGGGGTGGATCATGCTGTCGGTGCTGGGTCCGGTGTATGACACGATAGGAAGCATCCGCCTGTGAGAACGCCATGAGGACCGCACCCACCATGCACCTGGCCTACCTGTGCAGCGGCAGGCTGGAAACCTGGCGCTGGCGGCGCGGCATGCTGACGCGGGGACCGGCGTTCGCGCCGGACCCTGGCGGCATCGACGCATTTGCCGATTACATGGTGGAACAGGGCCGCCCGCCCGTACACCTGCTGGCCGACCTGGTGGAAGAAGACTTCCACCGCGTGCTGCTGCCGCATGTGCGCGGGCGCGCGGGTCGCAACCTGCTGGCGCGCCGCCTGCAGCAGCATTACCGTGAGACGCCGTACCGCCGCGCGGCGCCGCAGGGACGCGAGCCCGGACAGGACGGCGCCACGACAAGCCTCCGCCGCGACGACATGGTCTTGATGTCGGCGCTGACCAACCCCGTCGCGGTCCAGCAATGGACCGAAGCGCTGACGCTGGTGGAAGCGCCGCTGGCCGGCATCTGGTCTTGCGCGCTGCTGTGCGCCGCCTTGCCGCCGTTGCTCGGTTTTACGCAGGCACACGTGCTGCTGGTGACGTGGCAAAGCTGCGGCATGCGGCAAAGCTATTTCAAGGACGGGCAACTGAAATTCTCGCGCCTGGCCCCGGCGCAGGCCGAATGCGCGGCGGAGACGGCGCGCACCCGCCAGTTCCTGCTCAGCGCGCACTTGCTGGAACGGGGCGACCTGCTGCACACGGTGATCGTCACGCACGACGACGCCATCGCGCCGCTGTCGGAACAGTGCGCCAGCGGGCCGGAAAACACCTTTCACTTCATGCCGCTGGCGATCGCGTTTGAACGCTGCGGCGTGGCGCACGGCGATACCGGGTCGCCCGCGCCGCCACTGGCCGACACCCTGGTGCTGCACCTGCTGGCGCGCAATCCCCCCCGCAGCCATTATCCGTCCGGCGCGGACGCGCGCTATTACCGGCTGTGGCGGTTGCGGGCCGCGCTGTATGCCTCCGCGCTGGCGGTGGCCGCCTGCGCGCTGGTGTGGACCGGCTTTAACCTGTGGGCCTATGCCGAGGCCAATGTGGCGGCCGATACCTATGCCGAGGAGAGCCGTCATTTCACGGCGCGCTATCGCGGCGCCATGGCCCCGCTCGGCCCCACAGCGGCCCCCACCGCCGACATGCGCGCCGCCGTGATGGTCGATCGCCTGCTGGCGGACCAGGGGCCGGCGCCGCTGGACATGCTGTCCCTGCTCAGCGCCGCGCTGGACCAGACGCCGCAGGTGCAACTGGTGTCGCTGGCGTGGCAGGTGGAAGCGCCAGCCGGTGGCGCCGGCGCGGCGGGCGCGCTTGGCGGCGAACCGCCCGGCCAGGCCACGGGTGCTGCTGGTGCCGGCAACATTGCGGCGGGCGGTTGGACGGCCGGGCAACCCGGCGTGGAGGCTGTCCCGTCCGCCCTGCTCGGCATCCCCGTCAAACCACGCCAGTCGCTGCGGGTGGAGGCGGAAGTGCGGCTGGAGCGGGCCGATGCGCGTGGTGCGGTGGACAGCATGAATGCGTTTGCCCGGCAACTGGCGCGCCATCCGCGCCTGGCGGTGGCGATAGAGCGGCCGGTGCTCGACGTGCGGCCGGACGTCAAGCTCAGTGGCCGCGCCACCGCCGAGGCGCCGCCGTCGCCGTTCATGTTGCGGCTGGAGCTGGCGCCATGAACGCCGTCACTGCCCGCCGCGCGCCGCCTTGGTGGCTGCGCGACTTTCGCCACATCCGCCTGGCGGCGCTGGTGTTTGCCATGGCGGCCGGCGGCGCCCTCGCCGCCGTGGCCGGAACCCGCGTGTTGTGGCATGAGGCGCGCGACCGCCAGGTGGTGGCGGCGCAGGCGCGCGACCTGGCGCACAAACGATACGCCCAGGTTGAGCAGGAAAAGCGCGATATTGCCCTGTTCCAGCCGATTTACCAGCAATTGCTGGCGCGCCGGCTGGTCGGGACGGAAAACCGCCTGGACTGGCTCGATGCCTTGCGCCAAGTGCAGGACCAGTACCGCCTGCCGTCCATCGCGTACGACATCGCACCGCGCCAGCCGGTCGTGGTGTCGCCCGCCATGGACCTGGGCCGCTACCGCCTGTACACCACCCGCATGCGGGTGCAAATGGACTTGCTGCATGAAGGCGACCTGTTCGCGCTGTTGTCCGGGCTGCGCGCGCAGGGCCACAGCACGGTGCAGGAATGCACATTGAAACGCCCCACGGCCGCACCGAACACCCCGCTGGCGCCAACGGTGACGGCTGCCTGCACGCTGAACTGGGTAACGCTGGCCGCGCACGGCACGCCGGAACCGGGCCGTTCGGCCGCCATGGCGGCGCCGGAACCCGGGAGCGCCATGGCCGGCCGTGCCGCGCCGCGCCTGGCGCAGGGAGTATTGCCATGACCGCGCCGGCGCGCTGGACGTGCCCGGCCTGCTTGCCACCGGGGGGGCGCGGCACACGGTTCCGGTCCGCCGCGTTGCTGGCGGCGGCCTTGCTGTTGACCGCCGGCGCCGCCGGCGCCACCGAGCCGCCGCCACTTGGCCGCCTGTTCAATACCCCGCAACAGCGGGCCCAACTCGATGCGCAGCGCTATGGCACGGCGCAATCCGCCGTAACGGTGGACGCCGCGCCACCGGCGCCAGCACCGCCCCCGCCGCCGCTGGTGTTGAACGGCGTGGTGCGGCCGGCGCAGGGCAAGGCCACGGTCTGGCTGAACCAGCAGGCGGTGTCGGACGGACAGCGCATGGTCCGGCGCGACGGCAAGGTCACCCTGCTCCTGCCGTCCGGCCGGCGTGTCACGCTGAAACCGGGCCAGCGCTATGATGAAACCACCGGCGAGGTACGCGATGAGAGCCAGTAAAACGCGTCCGGCCAGGCAGTGCGGCCTGTCCCGGGGCAGCCATGACCGCGGCCACCATGACGGCGGCCAACGCGCCAGCCAATGCGAGGGCCACTGTCCCGGCCCTTGTTACGGCAGGGCCGCCACCGCACCGGCGCGGGCAAAAAAACAAGCCGGCGCCGTGCTGCTGATCCTGCTGGCGATCCTGGCATTGGCCGGCTCGTCGCTGCTGATGTCCGCCTTTGGCGGCGCCAACCCGCAAGCGCGGCGCGAGCAGCAGACCTTGCTGCTCCTGGCGCAAGCCAAGGATGCGCTGGCGGGCTTTGCCGCCGTCAATGGCCGCCTGCCCCTGCCCGCCGCCTCCGCGTACGACGGCCTGGAGCGCCAGTCACCGTGCGCCGGCGACGCCGATTGCACCGGCTTCCTGCCCTGGGCGGCGCTGGGCATCGAGGGAACCGACGCGTGGGGCCAGCGGCTGCGCTACAGCGTGACCCCGGCACTGACGACCTACGCCTATGCCGCATCGAGCGCGGTTGCCAACCGCACCGTGCAGACCCGCGACAGCGACGGCCAATTGCATTATGTGGCCGGTGGTCCGGCCTGTTCGGTGCAAGCCCAGTGCGCGCCCTTTGTCGTGCTGTCGCATGGACGCGACCATTTTGGCGTCAGCGAGGCGGGCATGGCGCGGGCCGGTGGCGCCACCGACAATGAAGATGAACGCGCCAACGCGGAGCAGTCGCTGCACTTCATCACCCGTCCCGCCACGACCGACCCGCGCCGCCCCGGCGGGCAATTCGACGACCTGGTGGCGTGGTTGCCGCTGAACCTGCTGTACCAGCGCATGCGCGCCGCGCGCACGCTGCCAAACTGAATCGACGAACCATAGGGACACATGCGCATGAGACAGCAACACGGATTCAGCCTGGTGGAAATTGCCATCGTGCTGGTGATTGTCGGCCTGATGATAGGCGGGCTGCTGACGCCGCTGACGGTGCAGATGGAACAGCGCCGCGTGGCCGATACCCGCCGCATGCTCGATGAAGCCAGGGACGCGCTGGTCGGCTATGCGGTGCGTCATGGCCACCTGCCCTGCCCCGCGATTTCCGCCGCCAACGGCGAAGAAGACCGCGGCGGCCACCGCTGCACGGACGAGCGGCGCGACGGCTTCCTGCCGTGGGCCACGCTGGGCTTGCCGAAGCTCGATGCGTGGAACCACCTGTACCGCTACAGCGTGACACCGGTCTTTGCCGACAGTGGCCAGCGCTTCAAGCTGATCACCCCGCGCGACATCACCATCCATACCCGCGACGCCACCGGCGCGCTGGCCCATGCCACGCCGGCGCAGGATGTGCCGGCGGTGGTGCTGTCGCACGGCGCCAACGGCGCCGGCGCTTACAGCGAACTGGGCGTTGCGGTGGCCAGTCCGGCCGGCGGCAATGACGATGAACGCGCCAACGCGCACTCCGATGTGCATTTCGTCGCGCGCCAGCATGGCGGCAACCGTGGCCAGCAAGGCGGTGAATTCGATGACATCGTGACGTGGGTCTCGCCCAACATCCTGTTCAACCGCATGGTGGCGGCACAGGTGCTGCCGTGAGGGCCCGGTCCGCCGCAGGAAACCGGACAAGCTATTTCATCCACTTCGGAGCAAATCTGATGAAACCCGTGAAACCACTTCCCCCAATCCGGCACAGACGCGGCTTTACCCTGGTGGAAATCGCCATCGTGCTGGTCATCATCGGCCTGCTGCTGGGCGGCGTGTTAAAAGGCCAGGGACTGATCGACAGCGCCAAAGTCAAAAACATCATCCAGCAATCGAATTCCCTGACGGCGGCGGTCAACGCCTACCAGGACAAATTCCGCGCGCTGCCGGGCGACGACCCGCTGGCCACGTCGCACGTGCCGGGCGCCACCGGCAACGGCAATGGCGACGGCCAGATGTCCGAATACCACCTGGCGCCGCAGCACCTGGCGCTGGGCGGGTTTATTACCGGGTCGTATAACGGGAGCACCGACTTCATGACCAGCGCCCAGGGCGGCGCGGTGTACCTGTACAACGACGTGGTGGGCGGGCGCGGCGGCAACGGCATCCGCTTCGACAACCTGCCCGACACCTTCGCGGAACAGATCGACGCCAGGCTCGACGACGGCAAACCCGGCACCGGCAACGTGCGCGCCAACAACGGCAGTGGCGTCAGCAACGGCAGCTACACCAACTCCGGCGCGATCGTCCCCCGGCTCGCCATCTTTTTCTGATGAATTCCCACAAAAACGCACGCACGTTCTATTTTTTGGGCTAGAATAAAAAAACACCACAAGACTTCATCCCAGGAGACGTACGATGTTTGAAGAATTCATGGGCACCAAGGCGGTGTCCGAGCGCCACCAGTTCGACCTGGCGGCGCTGGACGCTTACCTGGCGCGGCATATCGACGGCTACCCGGCCGGTGACCTCTCGGTCGTGCAGTTCAAGGGCGGGCAATCGAACCCCACGTTTAAACTGTCCAAGGGCGAGCAGCCGCATTGCCAGCATTATGTCTTGCGCACCAAGCCCGCGCCGGCCGCCAAGTTGCTGCCGTCGGCCCATGCGATCGACCGCGAATACCGCGTCATGGACGCGCTGAACAAGGCCGGCTTCCCGGCCGCGCGCCAGTACACGCTGTGCCTGGACGAAGCCATCATCGGCCGCGCCTTCTATGTGATGGAATTCATCGAAGGCCGCGTGCTGTGGGACCAGGCCCTGCCCGGCATGACCCCAAGCGAGCGGCAAGCCATCTACGCGGAACAAAACCGCGTCATTGCGCTGCTGCACACCATCGATTACAACGCCATCGGCCTGGGTGACTACGGCAAGCCGGGCAACTATTTCCAGCGCCAGATCGAGCGCTGGTCGAAACAATACGTGGCGTCGCAGACCGAACCTATCGATGCGATGGACCGGTTGATCGCGTGGCTGCCCGCCAACATCCCGCCTGGCGAAGCAACCTCCATCGTGCACGGCGACTTCCGCCTCGATAACATGATTTTCCATCCGACCGAGCCGCGCGTGCTGGCCGTGCTGGACTGGGAACTGTCGACCCTGGGCCACCCGTTTGCCGATTTTTCCTATCACGCGATGGGCTGGAATATCGATCCGGGCCAGTTCCGCGGCATCGCCGGGCTGGATTTGCCGGCGCTGGGCATCCCGTCGCAGCAGGAATACATCGCCGCGTATGCCGAGCGTACCGGCCGTACCCTGCGCCTGGAAGATTTCAATTTTTATCTCGCTTTCAATATGTTCCGCCTCGCCTCCATCATGCAAGGCATCATGAAACGCTATGTCGACGGCACCGCCGCCAGCGCGCAGGCGCTGGAATCGGGCAAGATGGCGCGCCCCATGGCGGAACTGGCCTGGGCGTACGCCAACGGTAAATCCATTTAACAAGGGACCAGCATGGACTTCGAATACTCCGACCGCTGCAAAGCACTGCAAGGCAAATTGCTGGACTTCATGGACCGCCACGTGTACCCGGTGGAAAACGTGTTTTATGAGGAAGTCGACCGCAACGGCCGCGAAAAAAACAACCGCTGGATTCCCACGGAAATCGTGGAACAATTAAAACCGCTGGCGCGCGAACAGGGCTTGTGGAATTTGTTCCTGCCCAAATCGGCCCGCGCGCCGGAAGGCTTGTCCAACCTCGATTACGCGCCGCTGTGCGAAATCATGGGCCGCGTGCCATGGGCGCCGGAGGTGTTCAACTGTTCCGCGCCGGACACCGGCAACATGGAAACCCTGGAGCGCTATGGCACTGAACAGCACAAGCAGCAATGGTTGGAACCGCTGCTGCGCGGCGAGATCCGCTCCGCCTTCGCCATGACGGAGCCGGGCGTGGCCTCGTCGGACGCCACCAATGTCGAGATGCGCATCGACCGGGACGGCGACGAGTACGTCATCAATGGCCGCAAGTGGTGGATTTCCGGCGCGGGCGACCCGCGCTGCAAGCTGTTCATCACCATGGGCAAGACCGATTTCAACGCGCCGCGCCACCAGCAGCAATCGATGATCCTGGTGCCATCCGACACGCCGGGCATCACCGTCACGCGTCCGCTGCCGGTGTTCGGCTACGACGACGCGCCGCACGGCCACTGTGAAATCATCTATGACCATGTGCGGGTGCCGGCCTCCGGCATCCTGCTGGGCGAAGGGCGCGGCTTCGAAATCGCGCAGGGCCGCCTGGGCCCGGGCCGCATCCACCACTGCATGCGCGCCATCGGCGTGGCCGAACGCGCGCTGGAACTGATGTGCAAACGGTTGAACAGCCGGGTCGCGTTCGGCAAAAAGATTGCCGACCAGGGCGTCTGGCGCGAACGCATCGCCGAAGCCCGCATCCAGATCGACACCGCGCGCCTGCTGACCCTGAAAGCGGCGTACATGATGGATACCGTCGGCAACAAGGGCGCGCAGGCGGAAATCGCCATGATCAAGGTGCTGGCGCCCAACGTGACGCAGCAAGTGCTGGACTGGGCGATCCAGGCCCATGGCGCGGGCGGCGTGTCGGGCGACTTCCCGCTGGCCTACCAGTGGGCCGGCAACCGCACCCTGCGCCTGGCCGACGGGCCCGATGAAGTGCACCGCAATGCCATTGCCAAGCTGGAGCTGGCCAAGCATGTGCCGCTGAAGGAGGACCTGGCACTGCCCGTCACCCGCGGCTGAACCGCGCGGTGTATTCCGCTCAGGTGGCCATCGCGTGCGGGCCGGTGCCGCACGCGATATATTACTAGCATCTTGCAAGCAAGATGCTTCTGTTGCTGTCCAGCACAAAAGCATTTTGCTGAATTCCCGCGCACAGGTATCATCCAAAGGCTACCGGACCAACTGGAGACACCGCAGTGACCACGGAAAACGGAAAGCTGCCGACCATACGGTCCCAAATCGCGCTGCTGGTGCTGGTGTGCGCCTTGCCATCCGTGGTGGGGCTGGGCGTCATGGTGCAGCATTTTTACCAGCGCGAAACCGTGCAGGTGTCGCGCGACGCGCTGGAAACCGCCCGCGCCGTGGCGGCCGCCATCGAGCACGATATCAGTGAAGCGGAAAGCACGGCCATGGCGCTGGCCAGCTCGCCCAGCCTGCAGAGCGGCGACCTGGCCGCGTTTTCCGCCCAGGCGCGCAAGCAGTTGCGTCCCCACTTCCCCGGCGTGCAATTTATTCTGACCGATACCGCGGGCCGCCAGGCAGCCTCCGTCACCGCCGACGCCACACCCGCGCAGGGCAATGCGCCGGCGCCGGCCTCCCCCGCCGGGCCGCCGGCGCGGCTGCGGCCCCTGTTTGAACAGGGCGTGACGGTCGCCGCCAACCTGCCCGCCAGCTCGTCCGACGGCCAGCGCTGGCTCGTCATCGATGTCCCGGTGGAAGTCAACGGCAAGGTCGCCTATGCGCTGACCACCATCCTGCGCCACGACCGCCTGCTCGGGCTGTTGGCGGAACAGCGCCTGCCGCCCCATGTGATTGTTTGCCTGATCGACGATGACGGCGTCATCCTTGCCCGCAACAGAAGCCCGCAGCGCTTCGTCGGCCAGCCGGTGCCGCCAAGCGTGCTCTCAGTGCTGCAAGACAGCGACGAAGGCACCGTGCGCACCTTGTCGCTGGAAGGCATCAAGGTCTATGCGGCCTTTTCCAAACTGCCGCGCCACGATTGGCGCATTGCCGTGGCCATGCCGGAAGAACACGCGCTGGACGGCATGATGCCGTCGGTGCCGCTGGTGAGCGGCGCCGTCGCCCTGCTGGTGCTGGCGGGTTTTGCCATGTCGTGGCTGATGGGCGGCCAGATCGGCCGTTCCGTCAGCGCCCTGACGCTACCGGCGCGCGCGCTGGCCACCGGCGAACCCATGGTGCTGGACCAGACGAATTTCCAGGAGGCGGAAGAAGTCGCCACGGCGCTGCGCCAGGTCGAAGGGGATATCCAGCGCCACCGCCACCAGCTCGAATTGCTGGTCGCCGAACGCACGGCGGAACTGGCGGCGTCGAAGGCGCTGCTGGAAAACGTGTATGCCAGCGCGCCGGTCGGCCTGTCCTTCGTCGACCTCGACCTGCGGATCGTGATGATCAATGAATACCTGGCCAAGATCAATGACAAGCCGGTCAGCGAGCATATCGGCCGCCATTTTGGCGACGTGATCCGCGACCAGCAAGTGATCCTCGACGTGGAGCGGGATTACCGCCGGGTGCTGGCCACCGGCGAAGCGATTTCCGGCATCGAGCTGGCCGGTACCTCGCCCGACAACCCGGAGGAAACGCGGCACTGGCTGACGGGCTATTTCCCGGTCTGGTCGGCCGAGGGCAAGCTGATCGGCATTACCGGCCTGCTGCTCGACATCACGCAACAAAAAAACACCGAGCAGGAACTGCGGCAGTCCAAGCAATTGTTCAAATCCGTGGTTGAACACATGCCCGTCACCCTGTTCCTGAAGCGCGCCAGCGACCTGCGCTTTGAAATGCTGAACCGGCAGGGCGAACTGACCTTCGGCCTGCCGCGCGAGGTCGTCATCGGCAAGAATGATTATGACTTTTTCCCGGCCGAACAAGCCGACGCCTTTACCGCGGCGGACCGGGTCGTGCTGGCTTCCGGCGATGTGGTGGAAATTCCCGAAGAACCGGTGACCAGCGCCGACGGCCAGTTGCGCTACCTGACCACGCGCAAGGTGGCGCTGCGTGGCGACGACGGCAACCCCACCCATTTGCTGGGGATCGCCATCGATATCACCGAGCGCAAGCAGGCGCACGAAGAACTACGCGCCACGACCGCCAGCCTGGAACGCAGCAATGCCTTCATCCGCGCCATTGCCGACAACGTGCCGGGCATGGTGGCGTACTGGGATGAGCAGATGCGCTGCCGCTTCGCCAACCGGTATTTCGCCGAATTCATGGGCCGGCCGCGCGAAGACCTGCTGGGCGCGACGATCCAGCAAGTCTTGGGCGAACGGCTGTACCAGGAAAACCGGCCCCGCATCGACGGCGTCATGGCGGGCCAGGCGCAGAGTTTTTACCAGGACCGCTTGCGCGCCGATGGTGAAATGCGCTTCGTGTGGGCCAGCTACTTCCCCGACCTCGACGAGCGGGGCAAGGCGCGCGGCTTCTTTGTCATGGTGTCGGACGTGACGGACTTGAAACGGGGCGAATTGCGGCTGCATGACTTGAACGAACAACTGGTCAAGGCGCGCGACCGCGCCGAGGCGGCCAGCCGCGCCAAGAGTGAATTCGTGGCCAACATGAGCCATGAAATCCGCACCCCGATGAACGCCATCCTCGGCCTGGCGCGGCTGCTGGAGGAGGCGCCGCTGGAACGGCGCGAACGCAGCTATGTCGGCAAGATCCAGCTGGCCACGCAATCGCTGCTGGCCGTGGTCAACGATGTGCTGGACTTTTCCAAGATCGAAGCGGGCCAGCTGAAACTCGATATCAACCGCCTCAACCTCGACCATATCCTGACCAGCATCGGTGTCGTCATCAGCCAGGCCGCGTGGGACAAGGGCGTGGAACCGATCTTCGCGGTGGGCGCCGACGTGCCGATGGAACTGGTGGGCGATGCGATGCGCTTGCAGCAAGTGCTGCTGAACCTGGCCAGCAATGCCGTGAAATTCACGCGCGAGGGCGAAGTGGTGCTGAGCGTGCGCCAGGTGGGCGGCAACGCCACCCACGTCAACCTGGAATTTGCCGTGCGCGACACCGGGATCGGTATTCCCCATGGCCAGCAGGACCACATGTTTGACGCGTTTTCCCAGGCCGACTCCAGCACCAGCCGCCAGTATGGCGGGACCGGGCTGGGGCTGGCGATCTGCCGCCGCCTGGTCGACCTGATGGGCTCTTCCATCACGGTGCAGAGCGAGCCGGGACGGGGATCGGTGTTCCGCTTCACGCTGTCGCTGGAACGGGCCGTCACCGGCATTCCCGCGCCAGCGCCGCTGGCGCCCGCACTGCAAGGCTTGTCGCTGCTGATCGTCGATGACAACGCCACCGTGCGCGACATGCTGTCGCGCCACTGCCTGTCGCTGGGGTGGAGCGTATGGACCGCCGACAACGGCGCGACCGCGCTGGCCATGCTGCACAAGCTGGCCCGCGCGGTCGGCCCGCGCCAGATCGATTTGCTGCTGCTCGATGCGCGCCTGCCCGACATGGATGGCATCGGCCTGCTGACCCAGGCCCATACCGACCACGGCTTGCAGCTGCCGCCCGCCATCATGATGGCGCCGGACCACCTGACCGAAGAAATGCAGGGCCTGGCCGACACCTTGCACATCGCATCGGTGCTGGCCAAGCCTTCCACCCCGAACCGCATGATGGCGGCGATCACCGCGGTGCTCACCGGCACGGCGCAGCCATCCGCCCTGCCCGCCTCCGTGCCGCTGACGGGACGCCTGGCCGGCGTGCGCGTGCTGCTGGTGGAAGACAATGAAATCAACCAGGAAATGGCCCAGTACATCCTGCTGCATGCCGGCGCACGGGTGGAGATCGCCGCCAACGGCAAGATTGCCGTCGACATGCTGAGCGCGGACGGGAAGCGCTGCGACGCCGTGCTGATGGACTTGCAAATGCCGGTCATGAATGGCTATGAAGCGACGTCCACCCTGCGCGCCATGGGCTTCAAGGAGTTGCCGATCATCGCCATGACCGCCAACGCGATGGAAGAAGACCGCCGGCTGGCGATCGAGGCGGGCGTCGATGCGCACGTGCCGAAACCGATCGACGTGGAAGAAATGATCGAAACCCTGCTGCGCTTTACCGCCGTGCGCAGCGACCCGGCCGCCGCCAGCGCCGGCGGCTGGGCGGTCGAAAAAAATGACCGTCCCGCCGAGTTGCCCGGCATCGACCTCGATGCGGCGCTGAAACGGCTGGCCGGCAATTACCCGGCGTTTGTGGGTTTGCTGAAACGCTTTGAAAATTCCCAGGGTGGCACGGTGACCGATGTCCGCTCGTTGCTGGCAAACAACAAGCGGGAGGAAGCCGCGAAACTGCTGCACCGCCTGCGCGGCGTGGCCGCCAACCTGGGCGCGGGCGACATTGCCCGCATCAGCGCCCAGGCGGAGGTTGCGCTGCATCAAGATAGTGATGCCGAACTGGCCTTTATGCTGACCGCGCTGGACCAGTCGATCCGCGTCGTGACCGCTGCGGCGCGCACCTTGCCGCTGCCGCTGCCGACCGGCACGCCGGAAGCGGAACCAGGGATGGCGCGCGACCTGACGCAAGCGCTGCAGGAACTGGTATCCTTGCTGGAAACTAACAATATGAAAGCCTTGACACATTTCCAGTCCGTCCGGCCCCTGCTCGATTCGAACGGGCACGGCACGGTGCTGGCGCTGGCCAATGCGATCGAAACGCTGGATTTCGCCGCCGCTGAAGCACTGGTGCGCGACCTGTTGAAGCGAAAGGAAAACGCATAATGAGCTGGTCCGACCTGGCCATGAACGGCCGCATCCTGATCGTCGACGATGCCATGGAGAATATCCAGATCCTGCATCACACGCTGCGCGACGAACACGATGTGCTGTTTGCGCTGAATGGCGAAAAAGCACTGCAGATAGCCCACAACCAGTTACCCGACCTGATTTTGCTCGATGCCGTGATGCCGGGCATGGATGGTTACGAAGTGTGCACCGCCCTGCGCGCCTCGGCCGCCGTGCGCGATATCCCCGTGATTTTCGTGACGGCGCTGACGCACCCGGAAGACGAAACCCGGGCGCTGGAAGCGGGGGCGGTCGACTTTATCAGCAAGCCATTCAATTCCGCCGTGGTGCGGGCCCGGGTCCGCACCCAGCTGACCATCAAGCGCCAGGCCGACGCCATGCGCGAACTGACCCTGACGGACGTGCTGACCGGCGTGGCCAACCGCCGCAGTTTCAATGAAGCGATGGACAATGAATGGCGCCGCTGCGCCCGCGCGGAACAATTGCTGGCCGTGATCATGATCGACATCGACCACTTCAAGAATTACAACGACGCCTATGGCCACCAGGCCGGCGACCGCTGCCTGCAACAGGTGGCGTCCGCCATGAAGCATTGCGCGGGCCGCCCGCCGGATTTGCTGGCGCGCTATGGCGGCGAGGAGTTCATCATCCTGCTGCCGGCGGTGGGCGCCGATGGCGCCGAAGTCGTGGCCAGGCGCATCCTGGACGAAGTGCGGGGCCTGGCCCTGCCGCATTCGGCATCGTCGGTGTCCGACCAGGTGACGGTGTCGATGGGGGTGGCGGCGGTACTGCCCAACGACGACAATGACCCGGACGCGCTGATCCGCACCGCCGACGCCCTGCTGTACCGGGCCAAGGAAACCGGCCGCAACCGGTATTGCATCAGCGGCGGGAACTGACCGGATAACGCGGCGCGGCAAACCGTAGGGCGGTTGCGGCCTTGGCCGAAGCCGCCATGCCTGCGCTACCGAAAGCACATGCAGCACCGCGCTGCACGCACGGCGGCTGCCGCCTTGGCGGAAACCGCCCTACGGTTTCCTTGCCAACGATATAATCATGGCTGACCACCTTGTACCTGCCATGAGCGAACCTACCTCCTCTCCGAACTCCCTCGCCGACGCCGCCGACGCGGCGCGCTTCCGCAAACGCCTGACCGTGCTGGGCGCCATTGCCCTCGTGGGCCTGGCCGCGCTGACCGCGCGCCTGGTCTGGCTGCAGGCTTTCTGATTTTTCTGAACACTCCCGGTATTCCCGTATGACCCCGTTACCGCTGTGGCGCCGTGCGCGTCCGTATTTCGCCGTCGATGCGCGCCTGGCGCTGCTGGTCGGCCTGCTGGTGGCCGCCGGCCTCGGCACCCTGTATTCCGCCGCGCTGGATTTCCCGGGCCGCTTTGAACTGCAATTGCGCAATGTGCTGATCGCCATAGCGCTGATGTGGGCCGCCGCCAATGTGCCGCCGCCCGCCTTGATGCGCTATGCGGCGCCGGTCTATGGCGCGGGCGTGGCGCTGCTGCTGGCCGTGTTCCTGTTCGGGATCAGCCGCAAGGGGTCGCAGCGGTGGATCTGGATCGGCTTTGAATTCCAGCCGTCGGAAATGATGAAGATCGCCATGCCGCTGATGCTGGCGTGGCTGTTCCACCAGTTCGGCGCCATGAAGCGCACGCATTTGTTCATGGTCGCGGCGCTGCTGCTGGCGGTGCCCGTGGGCCTGATCATCAAGCAGCCGGACCTCGGCACCGGCTTGCTGGTGCTGGCCGCCGGCCTCTACGTCGTGCTGCTGGCCGGACTGTCGTGGAAAGCGCTGGCCGCCATGGTGCTGGCGGGGCTGGCTGCGATTCCCCTGGCCTGGCCGCTGCTGCACGATTACCAGCGCAACCGCGTATTGACCCTGCTGGATCCGGAAGCCGACCCGCTCGGCAAGGGATTCCAGATCAAGCAGGCCGGGATTGCCATCGGGTCCGGTGGCGTGTCCGGCAAAGGCTGGCTGGAAGGCACGCAAGGTCACCTGGGCTTCGTGCCGGAACGTTCCACCGACTTTATCTTTTCCGTGTTTGCCGAAGAATTCGGGCTGGCGGGCAACCTGGTCTTGCTGGTGCTGTATGCATTGCTGATCGTGCGCGGCCTGCAAATAGCGTCCGATGCGCCCACCGTGTTTTCGCGCCTGCTGGCGGGCGCCATCACGCTGATTTTCTTTACCTATGCCTTCATCAACCTGGGCATGGTGAGCGGCATGGTGCCGGTGGTGGGCGTGCCGCTGCCCTTCTTCAGCTATGGCGGCACGGCCCTGATGACGCTCGGAACAGGCTGCGGCATGCTGATGAGCATACGGCGCGCCTCGCTGTTGCCACGATGATTATTGCACCGTGAGGATCACCTTGACGCTGTCGTCCACGGCGGATTTTTCGATGTAGCCGATCGCATTGACGTCGGCCGCCACGGCTTTGCGGACGTCGGCGCTGCTGGCGTATTCCTTGGGGGCGTTGCCTTTGCCGGTAAACACCAGCTTGGACCACGCCGCCTTGACCTGTGAAATATCCTTGCCCAGCACTTTCTGGCTGAACTCCGTGCGCAGCGGCCCTTCCGTATGTTCGATCGGCGTAAACAGCGCGGATTTGCCGACAAAGAATTGCGCCGCCTGCTCGCTGAACATGCGCGTGGCCGGGTTTTTCGGATTGACGATGACGACGATTTCCGCCGCCACGGCCGGTGCCGCGGCGCCGGCAAGGACGGCCGCGGCCACGGCAACCTTCCCGCTCCATTTCGTGATCGGCTTCAATGACTTGATCATGCTAGCCTCCTAGAACACGAAGTCGATACCGGCGGCATACACATTCACCGGCCCGGTGAACCCTGGCGCGGGCTTGATGAAAGCGCCCGCCCCTTCCTTGGGCTCGATGCGGTCCCACTGCACCTTGAGCGCCATCGAATCGCGGAAGTCCCAGCGCACCCCGATGGCATTGGATTTCTGGATCGCCGCGCGGATCGCGCCATTGACGGCGGCCGTCAGCGGCGCCGCCGGTCCCGTGGTCGGCATGCCGGGCATGGTGCGGATCGACTTCTGGTCGATGTTGCCGTGGTAGTAGTACGGCAGCACCTTGCCAAAGCGGTATCCGCCCATCACGTACCACGAGTTGGTGTGCATCACCAGCCGGGTATCGGTGCGGCGCATCGCGTACTCGCCCTGCAGCACGATGTTTTTCCAGTCCATGGTGCCGCCAAAGGACGTGAAGCTGCCATCGACGTCGCTGATGCGGATCTGGTCGGCGACGGCGGCGAGACCGGCGGCGCGCAGGGTCGTGCCCAGTCCGGTCAGCGCGGCGCTGCCGGTGATGGAAAACTTCGCGTTGGCGCGGCCGAAGCGCAACGTGAACGGGCCGTTTTCCGCCACCACGTGCAGCGACAGCACCGGATGGTATTCGATGTAATTGCCGACCAGCTTTTGCCGCGTGTGGCCGCCGCCGAATTGCACGGTCAGGGTGGTGTCGCCAAAGGTCGGTTGCCAGACCAGGTCCGCGCCGTCGAAATAATCGCCGCTGACCTGGCGGTAGACTTCCGCCGGCGGCCGGATCATGGTGTTGGCGTAGCCGACCTGGCGGAAATCGGAAATCATGTAGACCGGCACGCCGATGCGGCCGACCCGGAAATTCAAGTCATCCGTGGCTTTCCACTTGGCGAACGCCCACGCCAGTTCGGCGCCCACGTCATCGACCGGGTTCTTGCGCACCAGTCCCTGCACGGTGAACGACAGGGTGTCGGTGGCTTTGGCGGTGGCTTGCAGGCCAAAATTCGAATCGACGCCGGTGCGCCAATCCTTCTTCGCGCCGGCTGACTGGTTGGGCCGGATGAATTCCGCCTTGTCGGTATCGGTGCTGGTGGCGGCCAGGGTGCCAAAGCCGCTGATGGTGACGGCGGGCCAGTCTGCCGCATAAGTGGTGGGGGTCAAAGCGGCGCCGGTCAGCGCCGCGCTCAGCAAGGTCAGTCGAAATCGCATGCAATCTCCCTGTCGATATCCATCGGTGCCCGGGGCAAAGCGCCCTGCCGCCAGCGTTGCGCGTCCAGGGCGGGTGGTTACCAGTGTCGGATACCGGCGTTCAACTGTCAGTCGAATCTTGCGCCAAAGTTACAAAGATGTGGCAGGTGAACAACGTCACCGCAGCGGCGCGTGGCTGCTGCGCAGCCGGCCGCGCAGCAGCGCACCGGCGTTGAACAGGGCTTCGAATGGTTTGCGGAACCAGTGTTTGCGCCGTTCCGTCAATTGCCCCGCCAGCCACGTCCCGCCGGCGATCAGGGCCGTCAGTGCCAGCATGTGCACGGTGCTGTCGCGGTCATGGCCATGGAAAGTGCGCCAGCATGCAATCACCAGTTCATGCACCAGGTACAGCGTAAAGGTATACGCCGACAGGCTGCGGATGGGTTGGACCAGCACGGCCGGCACCCGCAGGCCGGCAAAGCGGGCGCAGGCAAAATGGGCGACCACCAGCACGCACACCACGTAGTCGGACAGGAAGCGGTCCGCGCTGCCCATGCGCATTTCGGGGAAAGGCCACCATGCCCGCGCCACCGGACGCCACGCATGTTCGGCGCCGGTGGCATGGAACGCCACCAGCAGCGCCAGCGACAACAGCAAGCCCGCGCGCGCCACCCGCGGCGGGATCGTCACGCGTTTCAAGCCATGGTACAGCGCCACGCCGCTGAGCCATACCGGCAGCAGCAGCCACAGCTTCGGTCCCAGCAGCATGAACACGGCCGCCGTCACGCCATAGCGCCACCAGCCGCGCAGGTAATAGGCGCAGCCAAACAGCACGTAGTACCAGACCTCGTAGCCCAGCGACCAGTACTGCGGCATCCAGGGCGGCGTTTCGGCCAGGGTCCACATTTCACCCATGAACAGCAGGTGGAACGGGATGTACAGGTGGGCGCGCCATACGGCATAAAATGCGGACACTTGCGCGTCCAGCCAGGCCATGGCGATCGCACTGGCGGCGAAGGTGGCCAGCAGCAGCGGCAACGCCACCGAATAAATGCGCGCGCAGCGCGCGACCACATATTCCTGTGCGGACGGGGCCTTGGTTTCCGTGGTGTAGGCGATGACGAAGCCGGACAGGACAAAGAACACCATCACGGCTTCCCGACCCCAGATCGGCAGCATCGCGGCCACCGGCACGCTGACCAGGTCATGCTGCACGTAATGGGTCAGCACCACCAGGAGGGCGGCGCCGAACCGCAACGCGTCCAGGTAGAGCGAAAAAGCGGCAGGCATGGGAGCGTTGGTGCGCGGCATAACGGGTCCGGGTCAGGCAAACCCTGCCATTCTACCGCGCGTTAACAAATGATTACGCGAATTATCGTGCACTGCATCAATTTTCCTGCCGTTTCAGCCAGCGTTTCAAGCCCCAGCCCCCCGCGCCCAGCAGCACGGCCGTCAGTACCAGCAAGCCGATCCCGAAGCCGGACGGCTGTTTCATCGAAGCGATGATGGTATCGACAAAGAACATCATGAAAACGGTACTGGGCGACATGCCGATGGCGGTGCCCAGCAACAGGTCGCGCAGCCGGATATGGCTGGCGCCGGCCACCATGTTTACGATGGGAAATGGCGCCACCGGCACCAGCCGGATCAGCACGATGGCCAGCAAGCCGCGCTCGCCCAGGCGCTGGCTGACCATATTGATGCGTTCACCGGCCAGCCGGGCCACCGCTTCACGGCCCAGCAGCATGCCGGCGCCATAACTGATGGCCGAACCGATCAGCGCACCGGGCAGCGCCACGGCAAAGCCGGTCCACGGACCAAACGCGACGATCGCCACCAGGGTCAAAAACGTCAGCGGCACCGCGGTCGCCACCGCCAGCGCAAAGCCGGCAATCGCGGCCGGCACGCCGAACGACTGGCCAAAGCCACGCAAGGCGCCGACGATGACGTCGAGATCCAGCATGGATTTCATCGGCGACCAGGCCCAGCTGGCGGCCAGCGCCAGCAACAGCGCGATGGCCACGCCCAGGCCGGCCAGGCGGCGGCGCAACGCCCGTTCGGAAGCGGGCGCGGGCTGGTCCGGCTCAGGCCGCATGGCGCTCATCCATGACGCTGCCCAGCACGGCGGCCAGTTCGGCGATGTTGTTGGCCTCGAAAATCGAGCCGTGCAGGCCGGGCACGCGGCGCTCCGTCAGCCGGTCTTTCATCAGGCGGCGCCATTTGCCAAAGAACAGCCGGTCCCAGTTGGCCAGGCCGGACGAACGCACCAGGCAAGTCTGCCCGTCGAACTCGCCCGGCTGGAAGCCGCGCAGCGCCATCACTTGCGCCACCAGGCCCGGATCGCCCACCAGGCCACCGAGGCGGCGGCCATTCATGCTCAGTTCCTGGATGCGCAAGGTGCGCACCAGCCAGCCCAGCGCGCGCCAGGAGCCGACGCCGCCGACGATCGAGCGCGGGTGGATGGTGTCGAGCAGCACCAGCAGGCGCGCCGGCGCGCCGCTGCTTTTCAACAGCCGCGCGGTTTCCAGGGCGGCCACGCCGCCGACCGAAAAGCCCGCCACCACGCCCGGTTCCCGTCCCTGCGCCACGATGCAATTGACGTACAGTTCCGCCAGGCTGGTCACATCCTTCAATTTGCCTTCGACCGGCGGCTGCAGCATGTAGACGTCAAACCTGTTCGACACCAGCTTCGCCAGCTCCGTAAAACGCATCAGGTCGCCATGCCCGGACGCCGCCAGGTACAGCGGCGTGCGGCCATTTTCCGCCGACAGCGGGAGGATCATGTCGGGCGGCGTGATCTTCTTGCCCAGCGCCATGGCCAGGCGCTCGATGGTCGGGTGTTCCGTCAGCGTGTACATCGGCACCTTGCAGCCAAGCTGGGCGTCGATGCCCGACAGGATCGCCACGGCCGCCAGCGAATCGCCGCCGATATCGAAGAAATTATCGCGGATGCCGATGGCGCGCCCCGGCAGCGCGCTTTCCCAGATCGCCACCAGTTCCCGTTCCAGCGTGGTACCGGGCAGGCGCGCGGGTTCCGCCAGCGCGCCAGGCTGTTGCATGGGCAAGGCGTCGTAATCGATCTTGCCGACACTGCTCTCGTTGAGCCGGGGCAGCACGCAGATCGCGCTGGGAATCATGTAGTCGGGCAAACGCTGGCGCAGCACCGTTTGCAGCCGCTGCGCCGTCACGTGCTCGGCGGCGCCGACCCATGCATGGATTTGCGGCTTGCCAGCCACATCCACCAGGCGCGCGGCGGCCTGGCCCACGCCGTTGACCTGCATGCAGGCGGCCTCGATCTCACCGAGTTCGATGCGGTAGCCGCGCAATTTCACCTGCCGGTCGAGCCGGCCGACAAAATGCAAATTGCCCTCCACGCCCAGCCAGCCCCGGTCACCCGTCTTGTACATGCGCGAGCCCGGCTGGAACGGATCGTCGAGGAATACGGCCGCATCGAGTTCCGGACGGTGCAGGTAGCCGCGCGCCAGCGTATCGCCGCCGATATAGATCTCGCCCGGGATCCCGAGCGGCATCGGGCGCAATTGCGCGTCCAGCACATAGATGCGGGTATCGTCGATGGGACGGCCGATCGGCAGCGGCGTATCGTCCCCGGAGCCTTGGCCCGTGTGCGGATCGGTGGCGCCGCCCGTGCCAGGGCCGCTGGCCGCGCCCGTGCGCGGATGGGGGGCGCTACCCGTGCCAGGGCCGCTGGCCGCGCACTGCCATGCGGTGGCGAAGATCGACGCCTCGGTCGGGCCATAGACGTTGAACAACCGCGCCCCCGTCTCATTGACGAAGCGGCGCGCCAGCGCGGGCGACAGTACTTCGCCGCCGCAGCACGCCACCCGCAGCTTCAGCCCCGGCATGCCCGTGGCCGCGTCGAGGAAGCGCTGCAGGGTGGTGGGCACAAAGGCGATAAAGGTCACGCCGTGGCGCACGCTGAACTCCGCCAGCGACTCCGGCAACAGCCGGCCCGGCGGCGGCAGCGCCACCCGGCCGCCGTTAATCAGCGGCAGCAGCAATTCGATCAGCGACGGATCGAAGGTGTACTGGGTCGACTGTCCGGAACAATCGCGCCAGTCGACGCCGTAGGCGCGCGACAGCCAGGCCAGGCGGCGCGACAGAACGGCATGTTCCACCATGACCCCTTTCGGGCGCCCGGTGGAGCCGGACGTAAACAGGACATACGCCAGGTCGCGCGGCGCCGGTTTCGCCGTCAGCGGCGGCAAGGCGGAATCGGCCGCCTCGAGCAGCGCCTCGTTGGCGCGCACACGGACAATGTTCGGGTGCAGTTGCCCCAGGCGGCCACCGGCGGCCGGATCGATCAGCAGCGCGCAGGCGCGGCTTTGCTCGAGGATGTCGGCCAGCCGCTCCAGCGGCGCATCCGGGTCCAGCGGCAGGAAAGCGGCGCCGGTCTTGGCAATGGCCAGCATCGCCACCACCATGGCGCAGGTGCGCGCCATCGCCATCGCCACGACCTTGTCCCGCCCCGCCCCCAGCGCGACCAGGCGCTGCGCCAGCAAATTGGCGCGCCGGTTCAGGGTGGCGTAATCGATGGCGCCGCCGTCGTCCCACACCACGGCCGGCGCTTCGGGACGCAAGGCCACCTGGTGTTCGAACAGCGTGATGAACGGCGGCGGATATTCGTGGGTGGCGATATCGCGGTGCAAACCATACAGCGCGGCCCACTGTTCCTCGTTCGGCACGATCGACAGTTGCGCAATGCCCGCGTCCGGATTGGCGCGCATGGATTCGGCCAGGTGCCACAAGCGGCGCCCCAGCAATTCCGGCTCGCCTTCCGCAAAACACGCTTCGCTGGCGTCCAGGATCAGTTCCAGGTCATTTTCCTTATGGAACTCGCACACCGTCACGCCCAGCGGATAGCGCGCCGAGCCGGAAAACGCCTGGCGCGCGCCGAGGAACGGCGTGTCGCCGAAGTGGACCGTGTAATCCTGCCGTTCGAACGACAGGAAGATATCGAGCAGCCCGTCGCGGCCCTGGCGGATGACTTCCAGTTCGCGCCCCAGGTCGGACAGGGGATAACGCGGATGGCGCAGGGCGCCGCGCATGGCGATGCGGGTGGCGGCCAGCAATTCGTCGACCCGCATTTCCGGATGCACCGGCACTTTCACGGCCAGCACGCCCGCGAACATGCCCATGGTGCCCTTGTAGGCGCGTCCCGAGCGGTTCAGGCTCGGCACCCCCACCACCACTTCCTGCACATTGTTGACGCGCGCGAAATACAGCGCCAGCGCCGCCAGCACATAGTTGAACGGGGTCAGCCCGGCCGGACCGGCATGTTCTTCCAGCCGGTTGTAATCGGCGCGCGCGATGCGCTGCTCGACCAGCCTCGACTGTGGCAGCAGCCCCGTGCCGGCCGCGCCGCCGGCGCTGCCATTGGCATAGCGGCGCTCGATCAGTTGCGGCGGCAATTCCGGTACTTGCGTATGCCAGTACTGCGCGTCATCCTCGTACGCCTTGGAATCGCGATAGGCATGCGACTCGGCGATGAACTTGGTATAGCCCGGCGCGGCGGTCGGCGTGACCGGTTCGCCCTTCAGCAAGGCGCTGTAGATTTCCGCCCAGCGCCGGATCACCAGCGTGGTGCCCCAGCCATCCATGATCAAATGGTGGAACTGGATCGACAGCCCATACAGTTCATCGTGGCCGCGCAACAGGGAAAACCGCCAGGGCGGCGTTCCATCGAGCACGAACTGGTCGCGGATGCGGGTTTGCCACCACAGGCGCATGGCCTTGTGGGGGTCAGGGCTGGCGGACAAGTCCACCACTTCCAGTTCGCGCTCGAAGCTGGGCAGCAAGACCTGGCGTCCGGTCGACAGCGGCGCCAGGCGCAGCGCCTCGTTTTCCTGGACCATGCACACCATGGCCCGGCGCAGCACGGCCAGGTCCATCGGTCCTTCCAGGTATGCGGCGCCGCCGATATTCAGGTGTGGCGAGTCGGGCCATGCGCGCTGGTCCAGCCAGACTTCCCGTTGACTCAGCGACAGGCGCAGCGTTTCTTCACTCGGATCCAACTTGCCCGAACTGCTCAGCCCCTCATTGAGGCGCGGCCTGATGTAACTGGATGCGTCCATTTTTCAATTTTTTCGATGGCATAACGATAGCCGACCTCGGCAATTTCACGCGAGCGGCTATAGCCCATCAGCGAGAATTCCGCGACAGGCGGCTCCAAATAGTGATCGGCCTGGGCAATCGTGCGGCCGCGCTGGGCGGCCCCGCCGATATGCCCGGCGCTGTAGAGGATGGATGCAATGCTGGGGGTGGGATTGGCGCCCGAATTGAAGTACCCTTTTACGGCATTCCAGACGGACAATCGGCTCAGGTCGGGGTCCGCCCCTGGGCCTTCGCGCACATCGACGTCGATGGCGATGATGGTGCCGTTGCCGCGCCGTTTTTCCAGCGGTGTGCCTAGCCGCACGCGCATGGCTTCGACCGGCACGTTTTCGAGGATGGCGCCGTCCACCAGCAAGTCGCCCCGGTCCAGCACCGGCGGGAACAGGCCGGCCGGCGAATTGCTGGCCAGGACGGCGCGCCATAGCGGGCCCCGGTCCTGGACGCTGGTCACGCCCTTGGACAGGTTGCACGCGGCGGCAAAGAACGGCGTCCACAAATCGTCCATGGTGGTATCGCCGAACATGCGTTTCAAGTCGCGTTCGACCCTGCGGCCGGACACGATGGAAATCACCGGTAACGTGAGGCGCTCGCCGCCGCCGGCAAACGCTTGCGTGCGTTCGCGGATTTCTTCCAGCGGCACGCCGCACGCGAATTGCGCGCCGATCAGCGCGCCCATGCTGTTGCCACCGACGAGATCGACGGGGATGCCGTTTTCTTCCAAGGCGCGCAACACCCCCAGATGGGCAAAGCCGCGCGCGCCGCCGCCGCCCAGGACCACCCCGACCGCGGTACCGGTCAGGAAGCGCGCCAGGCGGGAGAAATCGGCCGGCCGGCCTTCGCGCACCGGATAGGTGCGCTCGAATTCGCGCACGTCGCGCCACAGGCCGATATCGACCGGGACCCGCGCCCCATCCTTATGCACCAGCACCAGGTGTTTGCGTTTCAGGTGGAAGCCCGGTTCCCGGGTCAGCCGCTCTTCAATTTCGCCCATGGCCTGGGTCGAACCGGCGCTGGCGACAAAGATCACCTGGTCGGCCTGGCGGAAGGCGCGCCGTGTCCACTCGGACGGACTGGCTTGCGCTTCGTACACGAGGTATTCGTATTCGCCTTCCAGTTCGTCGGCGTGACGGCCGATATGGTTGCTGCCGTTTTCAGGAGGACGCAGGTGATGCGCGCCCCCCATGGAGGCAAACGCCGTGGCCAGCTGATGGGCGACCTCGGCCGATTCCGCGCCATCGTGCAGCGGCACCACGGCAAACGATTGCGCATATTGCTGGTGCGCGACCGGCGTGTGGCGCATGAAGTTATAGACGGTCTTGACGAAGACCTGGTTCAGCGCCAGCGGGTGCTTGGTGAGCAATTCCTCGTAGCTGGCGCGCGACAGGTAGGCCACGGTGGAATCACGGATCGCGGTCACGTCCGCCGTGCGCGGCTGTTGCAGGATCAGGCCGACTTCGCCGACGCTCTGGCCGGGACGCACTTCGTTATACAGGTTCAGGTCGGCGCCGGCGCCGCGCGACACGCGCATGCCGCCGCTGACGCAAAACAGCATGCTGTCCGAATTCTCGCCTTCCTTATAGACCTGGGTGCCTCCCGCCACGTCACGGAACACCAGGGCCGACGCCAGGTCGTTCAGTACCGCATCGTCGAGCACACCGAAGCCGCGGCTCGCGCGCAATACCCTGATTGCCTTTTCATGCAGGTCCATATGAGCCATTCATTTGTTAGACGGATCCGCACCGGATCGAGGGTGCGGCACTACCATAAAACACAGCCGACCATAGAGAGATGCACTAAGGCATTTCCTTATGATGAGCGACAGCGACGCGGTTTGTCAATCTGGCATTCTGGTGGCGCAAGGTTGTCGCAAATTACGTATTATTATATACACAATCATTGCTCGATATCAATTGAGTTGTTTTCAGTAAATCTTTTGATAACTATTTTTGCGCGTGACGATCCGGCTTGTCGGCGGATGGCAGATCATTTGTCTAAGGCAAGCACATGTGTTACAGTGGAAGTCATTGCAAAATACACAACAAACATGCCACTCGATTCCACCGAGCTCCAATTCCTTGAGATCAGCAAGCGCGTCATCGCCATCAGTGTCCAGGCCGCCAACGCCTATGCCGCCGAACAGGCAAAACTGGAGCCGGAACGCATCCTGTCCCCGCAGCGCCTGACCAGCGCAGCAGGCACCCTGGCGTCACTGGCCGACATCGACCAGCTGGCGGCACTGACCGCCGCCCACAAGCAGTTGTGCGAGCAGATCATCACGGCGTCTTCCGCGGAATATGCCAGCGTCATCAACACGCTCCCCGCCGCCGAGCGCCAAGCCCGGACCACGGAGCACGCGGACCGATTGACCTGGCTCCTGCATTCGCAAAGCGCGTTTTACGCGGCGCGCGAACAGTGGCTGGACGCCGCCCGCAACATTTGCGCGCTGATGCAGTCGTGCCGCGACACGGCCGTCTTTAGCGACACCGTGCAGTTTGCCAACGATGACGAGTACGACCGGTTCGAGGCGGAGATGGCGCGCATCGAGGCGGCGCACCAGGAAGAAGTGCGCATCATGAATGACAAGGCGGGACGGATGCAGGCCGCGATGGCCGGCCTGGGCCTGCTCCGGCAAGGGAACTGACCTCCATGCACATCCGGCAATATCACCACACCGACTGGGCGCGCATTTGCGAGATCCACGACGCCGCCCGCAAATTTGAACTCGATGCCAGCGGCCTGGCCGACGCCTTCCTGACGCTGGAGGAAACCGGCGAAACCGAGGGCTTGTTCGACGCCACGCTGTTCGTTGCGGTGGAAAACGGCGTAGTGGCGGGCTTTGCGGGCTACACCGATGATGAAGTCACATGGCTGTATGTGGATCCGGCCCGCTACCGCAATGGCGTGGGCCGGGCATTGCTGCGGGCGGTGCTGCGCGCCGCCGGCAAGCCGCTGGCGCTGGACGTGCTGGTCGGCAATGGCGCGGCACTCGCGCTGTACCAGAGCGAAGGTTTCCGTATTGTCGAGACCATTAGTGGAAAACTGGCCGGCAACGAGCGCTTTGCCGCGACGGCGCATGTGCTGCGGTTCCACGCCGCCGGATCAATACCGGCGCATCAATAATTCCGCCACGCACACCGGCTTGTCGCCCCCTTCGCGTTCGATCAGCACACCCCACTCCACCTGCGCGCCACCTTCGATGTCATCGATGCGCTGGATGGTCAGCCGCGCGCGCACGCGGCTGCCTGCCGGCACCGGGGCCGGCAGGCGGACTTTGTTCAAGCCATAGTTGACACCCATTTTCATGTCCGCCATGGTCAGCGCGGACTCCAGCATGGCCGGCACCAGCGCGATGGTCATGAAGCCGTGCGCGATGGGGCCGCCGAACGGCGATTCGCGCCGCGCCCGTTTGACATCCGTGTGGATCCACTGGTGATCGCCGGTGGCGTCGGCGAACTGGTTGATGCGCTCCTGCGTGATGTCAAACCACGCCGACACCGCCACCTCCTGGCCGACCAGCGCTTTCATGTCGGCCAGCGTGGCGAGGTTACGCATTGCCGCCCTCCCCGGCCGGCGCGCGCCGTCCAAACATGCCCATGCCTTCCACCGTGGCCACCAGGTCGCCATGCTGGTTGACCGCCTTCCAGACCGACACGACGACGCCCCGCTCCGGCTTCGATTGCGATGCGCGCACGGACTTCGTGAGATACGACACGGTTAGCGTATCGCCCGGATACACGGGTTTCAGCCAGCGCACCTCATCGACACCGGGTGAACCGAGGCTGGTGGAATTCGACAGCAGGTTGTCGACCACCACGCGCATCATCATGCTGCACGTGTGCCAGCCACTGGCGGCCAGCCTGCCGAAGATCGACTGTTCCGCCGCCGCGTGATCGAGGTGGAACGGTTGCGGGTCGAACTGGCGGGCGAAAGCGATGACTTCTTCTTCCGTGACCAGCTTGGTGCCCAGTTCGAATTCCTGGCCGGGCTCGAAATCGTCGAAGGTCCAGTGTTTTTTTGCGTTCATGAGGCTCCTTGTGCGGGGACAGCGCGGGTACGCATGCAGGCGGCGCAAGCGACTCACTCCAGTCCCAGGTACTTTTGATAGATGGCGTTAAAGCGCCCGGTGTCTTTCAGGTACTTCAATCCCGCATTGAAATCGTCGCGCACGGTGCTGTCCCGGAACACGGGCCGGTAGTCCATCAGGTTCATCTTGACGAAATTGTGCTCCACCACCGGCTTGGGCTTGAACGATTTGTTCAGTTTCAACTGCAGCGTGAAGTACTTGAAGATATTGCGGTCACTGAGCACCACGTCGTAGCGGCCACGGTCCAGGGTCAGCACCTGCAGGGCCTGATCGTTCTGCTCGAAGTAGTGGCCGCTCTTTCTGACGTTATCCAGCCAGGCTGGATAGCGCTTTGCCGCGCCCACGAAGGAAATCACGCTCAGGCCGTTTAAATCCTCGGGCTTGTTGATGACCAGGTTACGTTCCTTCAGACTGATAAAGACGTTGTCATATGTGACAGCCGGGTTGCCATAGTAAGCGCCCCAGGAGCTCATATCCTCGCCCAGGTCGGTCATGGCGGCATCCACTTCGGCGGCCTTGAAGGCGACCGGAATGCGCGCAAAGGAATAGTAGCGCGGCTTCAGCACATGGCCACGGTAGGCCAGCGCTTCGCGCATCACTTCGATTTCAATGCCGGAATCGGTTTCCGGGAAACAGAACGGAGGAATCTTTTCCCCGAAAGCCATGGCCACCTCAACAGCTTGCGCCGCCGGGACCAGGGCAACCAGCGGCGCCAGCACGCACGCCAGCGCCAGCATGCCGTTCCCGGCGATACGCTTCAGTTTGGCCGCGCAATCCATATTCGCTCCCGTTCAGAATTGATGCCGCAATCCGCAGGTGATCAGGCGCCTGCCGCCGCCCGGCGCCGAGGCCTGGTATCGGGCTGCGCTGTCATTGTCGAGATTCGACGCGATCAGGTACATATTGGTCCGCTTTGACAGGAAGTGATAGTAACCCAGCGCTATCTGGGAGGCGTCGGCGTTCGGGCGGAACTGGTCCTGTTTTCGCACATAGGTGGCGGCGACCGTCGACAGTCCCAGCGGCACGCTGGCGCCGAGCAGGAAATCCCGCGTATCCAACCCCGCGTTGCCGCGATTGCGCGCTAGCAGCAGCCAGGCCCGGACCTTGCCGAAGTTGTAATTCCCGCCCGCCAGCATGCTGCGTACCAGTTTGACGCCGCGCGCATCGTTGGTGGTGTGGTAAGCCATCACCGCGTTCAGCGGCCCGGCGGCATAGCCGGCGTCCATGCTGATCTGGCGGTTGGCGGACTGGTTGCCCGCCGTCTCGCCGAAACCATACGCCAGGTCGCCATAAAAACCATACAAGTTGGCTGGCAGCGAATACCGGATCGTGTTATCCATGCGCACGCCGGAATCCTGGAACAGCCGGGTCGCTTCGCCCGGCCCCTTGGCGTCGAAAGGATCGTTGGTGGCGATGGCGCCGAAATAGGGCGTGAACATGCGTCCCAGCTTGATGCCGCCCATCGGGCCGGACAGTCCCACCCATGCCTGGCTGCCGAACACGCGGCCGGTAAACGACGGATTGCCCGTGTCGGCTTCTATCTGGGACTCCAGGACAAAGCTGGCCGTCATACCACCGCCCAGGTCCTCGTTGCCCTTGAAACCTAGCCGGGAAGCCGTCTGTTGCCCGCTGTCGACCTTCATCGCTGTCTTGCCGGAATCCGTGTCGCGCACCAGCCCCAGGTCCACCACCCC
>Ga0307408_100000495_pt1 | contig 34294 bp, 26 predicted proteins | sample 322Cmetagenome_FD_202116 | JGI IMG/M metagenome (GOLD analysis project Ga0307408, IMG submission 202116) | Maize rhizosphere microbial communities from greenhouse at UC Davis, California, United States - 322HYB-C-3 | ecosystem: Host-associated > Plants > Roots > Rhizosphere > Soil | place...
GCAAGCGAGTGCTGGTCAGCGGAAGGTGCGGGCTCAGGTGCCGGCGAGGCCCGTCGTCGCGACGCCCTTGATGATCTGGCGCTGGAAGAACAGGAACACCAGGATGAGCGGCAGTGCAGCGAGCAGGGCGGAGGCCATGTTTTGCGCGTACTGGATGCCGTAGGCGCTCTTGATGGTCTGCAGGCCCACCGGAAGGGTGAGGAGCGCGCCGTCGTTGGTGGCGATGAACGGCCACAAGAAGTTGTTCCAGGCGCCGATGAACACGAAGATGGCGACGGCGGCCAGGATGGGCCGGGACAGCGGCAGGATGATCTGGGTGAAGATCCGCATCCGGCTGGCGCCGTCCATCACCGCAGCTTCTTCAAGCTCGCGCGGAATCTGGTCGAAGAACTTCTTCAGCACGAAGACCATGGCCGGGTGGATGACCTGCGGAAGGATGATCGCCCACGGGGTATCGATCATGTGCAGGGCGAGCATCTGGTAGAAGAGCGGGATGATCAGGACCGGCGGAGGGACGATGATGGAGGCGATGATCACCGTCATCAGCACCTTCTTGCCCTTGAAATCGATCCGGGACAGGGCGTAGGCAACGAGCGCTGAGATCACCAGGGTGATGACCGTGATGGCCGCGGAGGTGTACAGCGAATTCCACGTCCAGAGAGGGATGTTGCCGTCCTGGAAAACCTTTACGAAGGCTTCGGGAGTAAGGCCCGACGGCGGGAGCCAGCTGACCTTCGGAGCTGCGGCATCCGTCTCGGTCTTGAAGGCCGTGGCGGTGGCCCAGGCGAAGGGCACCAGCCAGAGGACCGCGATCAGCGCGGCGGCCACGACGGCGGCGACCTTGCCGGCGGTCATCTTCTTGCGGGGCTGGCGGAGTTCCGGGCTGGTGCGTGTGCCTGACGCGGGCCGGTCGAGGGTTTGAATTGCCATGGTTATGCACTCCTGCGGCGGGTGATGACGAACTGGATGACAGAGACGAGCACGATCAGTCCGAAGAAGATGTAGGAGATGGCTGCCGAGTAGCCCAGCCGGTACCCGGTGAACCCGGTTTCAAAGATGTACTGCACCACGGGGCGCGTTGACCCGGCCGGGCCGCCGGCGGTCATCTGGTACACCTGGTCGAAGATCTTGAGGGAGGCCAGGACCTGGAGGAGCACGATCATCACGGTGGTGGGGGCCAGCTGCGGCAGGGTGATGGAGAAGAACTGCCGCCAGGCTCCGGCGCCGTCGAGGGAGGCTGCCTCATAGTGCTGGTGCGGGATGTTCTGCATCGCGGCCAGGTACAGCAGGAAGTTGAACCCCACCGTCCACCACAGGGTGGCGATGACGATCGCCCACATGGCCACGTTGGGGTCGTTGAGCCAGGCGACTTCGGGGATCCCGATCGTGGCCAGCGCATCGTTGATGAGGCCGAGCTGCGGGTTGTACATCCACGTGAAGAACAGTGAGACCACGGTGGACGCGAGCAGGTACGGGGCGAAGTAGGAGAGGCGCCACAGCCACTGGGCCGGCAGCCCGACGTTGAGCAGGGCCGCCATCACCAGGGCCACCACCACCAGAGGGACGGTGCTGATGACCGTGAAGTAGAGGGTGTTGCCGAGGGAACGCCACATCCCGGCGTCGGCCAGGGCTTCGGCGTAGTTAGCGAAACCGATGAGGCTGTCGTTGGCCCCGGTGAGGGACTTGCCGGTGAAGCTCATGTAGACGCCATAGAGAAGGGGCCATACGAGGAACACGAGGAAGAAAACCAGGAAGGGCGCGGCGAATCCCCAGCCGCTGAGGTTGCTCCTGGTCAGGCTCCCGGGACTCCGCCGGGCTGCTAGTGAAGAACTCATGAAGGACTCCTTTGTCGCTCGTGCGGGGTTAGACCGGGTTGGGCCGGGAGAGAAGGTCATTGGTGCGCTGTTCAAAGGCGTCCCAACCGGCAGTTGCCTTGTCCCGCCCAAGGAGGACGTTCTGGACGTTCTCGGCAAAGTACGTCTGCCAGTCAGAACCCGAGCCGCTGAACCAGGAATCGGGGTCGTAGGCAATGACGTCGGCCGCATTGGAGTAGTGCGCCTGCGGTGTGAGGTTCCTGTAGGCCTGGGACTGGACCACGGGCTGGTACGCGGGAATGTGGCCCGCTTCCGCCCAGGACAACGATCCCTTAAGGACGTCGCTGACGAATTTGTAGACGTCGCGGCGCTTCGCTTCATCCAGGTTCAGTTGCCGTGGGAGGACGAAGGAATGGGAATCCGCGTAGGCCGCCGGTGTGCCGTAAAGCGTGGGGATGGTTGCGGCGTCCACGGGGAGGCCTGCCTTCTCGAGGGTGGGCAGTTCCCAGACGCCGCTGAAGAGCATGCCCGAGTCGCCGCGGGCGAATTCAGCGATGCCGGTGCTGATGTCGCCGCTCTTGGCTGCGATGGTGTCGTCGAACAGTGACGCCATGAATTCCAGGGACTCCACGGCCGCGTCCCGGTCAACCTTCATCGGCTGGCCCGGTGTGAGTTCCATGTCAGCGCCGTGCTGCTTGTAAAGGGTGTAGAAGAGCCGCCACATCTGGGATCCGCTGCCGAGGTACCCGAAGGACAACCCGTGGGCTTGGGTGACCTTCTGCATTTCCCTGGCCATGGCAAGGAAGTCCTGCGGCGACGTCACCTCCGTGAGTTGTCCGTTGCCGCCCAGGACACCGGCCTTGCCCGCAACGTCGGTGTTGTAGAACATCACGAACGGATGGGAATCCAGGGCGATGGAGAACACCTTGCCGTCCTGCTGGCTCTTCTCCCAGATACGCGGGGCGAAGTCGGCACCGGTGATTCCGTGCTCCGCCAGCAGCGAGAGGTCCCACGGGTCGATCAGCCCGCCCGGAGCGTAACCGGGGACGCGGCTGGCATGCATGATTGCAACCTCGGGCGGACGTCCGCCTGCCGAGGCCATGGCCAGTTTCGTATAGTACGGAGGTCCCCAGGCAAGCACCGTGGGATGCACCTTGAAGCCCGGGTTGGCCTGGTTGGCACCGTTGACCATCGTCTGCATCTTGATGCCGTCGCCGCCGGACAGCAGATGCCAGAACCCGATGTCCCGCACGGTGGCGGCCTGGGCGTTTCCACCGCATCCTGCCAGTGCGCCTGCCCCCAGGACGCTGCCGAGGGCCGCGGCTCCGGCCAGTATCTGCCTTCGGGACACCTGCTTCCCGGGAAAAAATTCAAACTGCTGCTTCACCAATCACTCCTTTGGATGGGTCCGCTGAAGGGCTGCTGCATGTTGCTCTAAACCGGTTCCGGCGCGCTACGTTCCCGGGACAGTGCCCTCGGGGAGTGACGCGCGTCTCACATTACATCGATGTAATAGCTACGGCAAGGAAAAATTGTTAGCGCCAACAATCTAGTTTCGCACTTTCGTTTACGCGCTGCTGCTGTCCCGCTCCACAATGGTGTAGTCGATGGAAACGACGCGCTGTTCCTGGCTTCTGTCCGCCAACCGCTCCGTCAGCAGGCGCAGGGCTTCGCGTGCAACCGCACGCTTGTCAAAGGAGACGGTGGTCAGGGAGGGCACGGCATAGCGCCCGTCGGCAATGTCGTCGAACCCGGCCACTGCAATGTCCTCCGGAATGCGCAGGCCCCTCTTCCACAACACGCTCAGGGCGCCGATGGCCATGGAGTCCGTGAAGCAGAAGAGTGCCTCCGGGAGCGGATGGGAGTCCAGGTAGGCGGCCAGTGCTCCGGCAGCAGCCTGCGGCGTCCATTCTTCGCAGGGAATCAGCAGCGATCCGTCCCGGTCGACGCCGAGGATCCGCAGCGCTTCTTCGTATCCCTGGGTTCTCTGGACCGCTGCGGCCGATCCCCTGCCCTCGGTGGTTCCCAGCACAGCAATCCGGCGGCGGCCGGGCCTGGCCAGGGCCAGGGTCATGTCGCGCGCAGCCCCAACGCTGTCCACGAACACGCGGTCCGCGAGCTTCTGCGTGACCTCGCCGAGCAGGACCACGGGCGGAAGGGCAACGCCGACCTGGACGGCGCTCTCATCCAGCACCACAGGGTTGAGGATCAGGCCGTCGATCAGGTTGGCACGGGCGCGCACCATGAGTTCGTGTTCGCGCTGCGGGTCGGAGCCGGTTTCCTCGATCTGCACCAGCCAGCCCTGTTCATGCGCCACTTCCACAATGTTGTGGGCAATCTCTGCCGAATACGGCGTCGCCAGGTCGGGCAGGGCGAGCGCAATCACGCCGGACCTCCCGTTGCGCAGCCCCCGGGCGGAGAGGTTGGGCACGTAGTCCAGATCGCGTATGGCCTGCTCCACCCTGGACCTGGTGGCTTCGCTGACCGGAATGATCCCGTTCATCACGTTCGAGACCGTCTTGGGGGAAACACCTGCGCGCTGCGCCACGTCCTTGACTGTTGCGCGCACTGCTCCCCTTCCGAAAACTTTCCGGGCCGGTCCGTGCCGGCAGCGAGTGGGCTGTCGTCGCGGTGGGCCTGCTGACGATGCTACCGCCACTTGGGACGGACGACGGCGGGACCTCCCGCCGTCGTCCGGCACCTCGGGGTGCAGGCAGGGACAGGCCGGCTCGAGCTAGCTCGATTCTTCCTCCCGCAGATCACCGCGCACCAGGCGCCGGGTGACATCGGTGAGCAGCCTGACCCCGCGGAGTGCGTCATCATCGCGGGTGTATTCGGCCTCGTTGTGGGAGATGCCCTCCACGCTCGGCACGAACAGCATCACCGTGGGCACCACGTCCTTGAGGTTGGTCGAATCGTGGCCTGCGACTGTCATGACCTCCGCATGGCTGAAGCCCAGGTGCTGAGCGCTTTCCCTGGCCAATCGCACGCCGTCGGGCTGGTAGCCAAGGAGCCCCCAGCTGTGGGTCAGGTCCAGGGTTATGTCAGTCCGGGAGATTTCCCCGACGTCGATCATCCGCTTTTCCAGCAGCTCAACGGCCCGGGCCAGCACTTCCTCGTCCGGCGAGCGCAGGTCCAGGTTCATAAGCACCTGGCGGGCAACCGTGACCGGAGAGTTAGGCAGCACGTTCATTTCCGATACCGACGTGTGGAGCATGCCCGGTTCGAATTCGGCGGTCAGCTCCCGTGCGGCTGTGATGACCAATGCAGCTCCGTAAAGCGCGTCCCGGCGGTCCTCCATGCGGGTGGCGCCGGTGTGCGACTGGGCTCCGTCCACGGTGACACGGTACTTGCTGGCGGCCCAGGTGCCGTGGACGATCCCCACTTCGGTTCCGCCCTCCTCCAGCGTCCTGCCCTGCTCAATGTGGATCTCTGCGTAGTGCGAGACATCAGCGAGCCGCGGCGCGTTCCCGTCCGGCGTCCGGTGCCCGGCAGCAAGGGCACGGGAGACGTCCGTGCCGCCGGCGTCGGTGGTGGCAAGGGCAGCCGCCAGCGGCAGCTTCCCCGTGAACACGGAGCTTCCCATCATGCTTGGGGCGAAGCGGCTGCCTTCCTCGTTGAACCAGTTCACCACGGCCAGATTGTAGGCAGGCGCCTCGGCTGTGCCGCGGAGTTGCTCCGCGACGCGGGCACACGCGTGCGCTGCTGCCAGCACACCGTATGCCCCGTCGTACCGGCCCGCCAAGGGCTGCGAGTCCAGGTGTGAGCCCACCAGCACGTACGGTGCTCCGGGAACCAGTTCAATGGTTCCGAACTGGTTGCCTGCCTCGTCAACGGTTTCCTGGAACCCGTGCCGTTCCAGCCATTCGCCGAACCACCTGCGGGTGGCATGGTCTGCCGCAGTGCCCGCCTGCCGGTCGACGCCGCCTCCGGGGGTGGCGCCGAACGTGGACATTTCCGCGAAATCGTCCAGGAACTGGGTGTCGGTGGTGCTCATCGGGTTTCCTTGCCTGTCAGTGCTGGTTCTGGTTCTACGTTGCTGGTCCTGGCGGGAAAATTCAGCTGCCCGTAGCGGATCTGGCCTCCCACCATGGTGGCCAGGACTTCAGTCCGCGCGATATCCGAAGGCGCGACGGACGTGGGGTCCTGGTCCAGGAACACAAGGTCCGCGAGGTACCCGGGAGCCAACCGCCCTTTGACGTCGGCTGCTCCTGTGGCCGCAGCCGAACCGGCGGTGTACGCGGACAACGCCTCGGCTGCACTGATCCGCTCCCCAGGGCCGTAGACGTTGCCCGAAGGCGTCCTCCGCTCCACGAATGACTGCATGACGTCGAGGGGCCTGCCCTTGGAAACGGGGCGGTCTGAGCTTCCCGGGAGTACGGCGCCCCGGGCCAGCAGGCTCTTCGCCCGGTAGGACCAGGCCGTCCTCTTCGATCCCAACAGCCCGGCCATCCCGTCCCCGAACTCGGTAATGAAGTGCGGCTGCGGCACCAGGACTATTCCGGCCGCGGCGATCCGGTCCAGCTGGTCGGGACGGACAACGCCGCCGTGCTCAATCCGGTTGGGCAATCCGTTGAGACCGTAACTTTCCTGGGCTTCGGTAATGATCTCAATTGCATGATCCACAGCATGGTCACCGATGGCGTGCATCGCGATGGCCCAGCCGGCCCGGTAGGCCTCAAGTGCCGACGAGCGAAGCTCGTCCGCACCCATCTGCAGGTACCCATGGTTATGCGGGCAGCCGAGATATTCCTCTGTCATGTAGGCGGTACTCCCCAGCAGTGACCCGTCACTGAAGATCTTGACCGGTCCCAACCGCAGCCAGTCATCCCCCAAGCCTGAACGGATGCCGGCGTCAAGACCCCTCGACACCGGATCCTCCGCGTGTCCGGGAACAGCATGGAGCGCATCCAGGACCATCATCGTCTGCACACGGACGCTGAGAAGGCCCTTGTCGCGGGCGCTCTGGTAGGCCGCAAACTCGCGGGGCGAATAGCCGATCCAGCCGCCCGCTATGCCTGCGTCGGTGACGCTCGTGATTCCTTCAGACAGGTAATGCGTGGTGGCAAGGTCCAGAGCGCGCTCGATCGTCTCCAACGGGTACGGCAGCATGATGTCCTGTACCAGTCGCATGGCATTCTCTTCAAGCAGCCCTGTGGGACGCCCGTCAGCACCCATGACCACCAACCCGCCGTCGATCGGCGCGGTGAGGTCCCCGGAAGCTGCCACCCGCTCCAGCGCGGCGCCATTGAGCGTACAGGCGTGGCCGGAGGAATGCTTGATCCACACGGGACGGCCATCCGCGGCTGCGTCCAGGCGGTCGCGGTCCGGCTGCTGGCCCCCGAGCAGCAAGGGGCTGTAGCCCGAGGCGATCACCCACTCGTCAGGTGCCAGTCCCGCCGCGGCACGGGCGATGATCCGGTAGACGTCGTCAAGGCTGGCGGCCTCGCCGAGGTTCGCCTCCATCAGCCCGAGACCGAACCACACGCTGTGTGCATGGACGTCATTGAACCCGGGGACAACCGTTGTCCCCTCCGCATCGATGACCCTGGCGGCGTAGCGGGCCAGATCGAAGTCGGGATCTGCTTCAAGGATCTTGCCGTCATGGATGAGCAGGCTGCGGGCCAGGGGCCGGGCAGGGTCCTGCGTCAGTATGTGGGCGTTATGGATCAGGAGATCGAAGCGCATAAATCCTCTTTGGTCGTCACCCGGGAGTGCCCGGGGTTGGGTTGCGTCTGAGCTGCCGCCCGTATCATTCAACCCTGAGACATTGCCGCGTCCAATGGACAAAAACCGCCGGATTGGGACGACTATTTGAGCTTTTGCATAAAATGGTTCCATGACAGCAGCAACCCTGGGCGAACCCGGGCGCCCTGCGGCGCCGCCACGGGAGTTCCGCATAGAAAGTTCCAGCGAACCCGAGTGGACGGATCTGATCCAGAAACTGTGGGATCAGCGTCCACTGCTGGTATCCGACTTCCTGGACCGCTTTTCAGCGGTTTCCTACGGGGAAGCCCAGGTTCCGGAATCGGATGTCTACCGCACGGCTGTGGACACCATGGACATGTTCCTGTTCCAGATGGCGGGTCTCGAGCTGCCGGATGACCTGAAGGCCCTTCCGCGGGAGGTGGCTGTCCGACGTGCACGCCAGGGAGTCCCGCTGGACGCTTTCCTTGTGGCTGTCCGCAACGACTTCAGGGTCCTGTGGAAAGGGCTGGAACGGGTGGCGGGCGAAAACGGGGTGGGGGCCCTGGTCTCCAACATGGACCGGATCCTGGACACGGTCGAAGGCTACGTCAGCAACATCCAGCAGGCTTACGCGGAAGAGGAAGCACTCCTTGCCCGTGACAGGCAGCTGTACCGGCAGCGGCTGCTGTCCAGGTTATTCAATACGGGCTTCGACTCGCCGAATGAAGTCGAGGACATGGCCGGAGCCCTTGGGCTGGTGGCCAACGGAACGTTTGAAGTACTGGCCGTGACCTCAAAGTCGTTACCGCAAGCCCAGCGCCAGTACGCCTCCGACTACCGTATTTGCCTCTACGAAAACGCGGGATCCCTGTATCTCTTCCGTCAACAGCGCAAGGGGAAGACCTGGCAGCACGAGCAACCGGACTTCCCTGCAGGCTACGTACCTGACGTCAAAGGGCTTGCCTCCGTTCCGTCCGCCGCTGCGTCAGCGCTGGCGCTGGCAGAGCAGATCGGTACGGATTCTGGCCTTTCCACCGTGCAGGACGCGTGGATGCGGATAGCCTCCGGCCTGTTGGAGAGCACCCTTCCAGGCTTCTCCGATCCGGTGGCGCAGGCATTGGACCGCTGCACTCCGCATGAGCGGCAGCGTCTGCTCCAGGTTGCGCGCAGCTACGCCAGGACCGGGTCAATCAAGGAAACTGCTGCTGAACTGTACTGCCACCGGAACACGGTGGTGAACCGGCTGCACAGCCTGCAGGATGTAATCGGGCTGGACCTCACCGTGCCGGCAGAGGCTGCCCTGGCGCTGGTCTCGCTCAGCCGCTACGAGGAGCCGTCGTAGCAAATTGTGAAAAGGCCCAACCGAGCCCTTAAAAGCCGGTGGAAATTGTCATTGTTTAGGGATATGGCACTCTCCTAGTCTCGAATAACCACCGCATCCCTGTATTGGCTGCCCCTCCCCGTGATGTCGCTTCGGAAAGGCTTTCCGTAGTCCCCGGGCCGCCTACACACCACGGAACGCGATGCAGACCATAACTCGTCCGAAAGGCCCCCAGTGACGACCTCACATTCAGTCCCCGCCGCGGCAGGTGCCCCGCCAGCCGTTTCCGGCAAAGACGCCGGCAAGATCGCCCGTGCCGCCTTCGTCGGCACGGCGCTGGAATGGTACGACTACTACCTCTTCGGCACGGCAGCCGCCCTCGTCTTCAACCGTCTGTTCTTCACGAACATGGACCCCACGGCCGCCCTGCTGGCCTCTTTCGCCACCTTCGGCGTGGGCTTTGCGGCACGGCCGATCGGTGCCGTTATCTTCGGATTCATCGGCGACCGGTACGGCCGCCGGCCGGCATTGTTGACCACCATCGTCATGATCGGGGTGGCCACCGCCTTCATCGGGCTGCTGCCGGACTTCGGCACCATCGGCCTGGCCGCCCCGATCATGCTTGCAGTGCTCCGGCTCGTCCAGGGCCTGGCCGTCGGCGGTGAATGGGGCGGCGCTGTGACCATGGCCGTTGAACACGCACCGGTGGAAAAGCGCGGCCGCTACGCAGCGCTGGTCCAGGTGGGCTCGCCGGTTGCAACCCTGCTGGCTTCCGGCGCATTCGCGCTGGTGCTGCTTTTCCCCTCCGAGGCTTTCGACGCCTGGGGCTGGCGCATCCCGTTCCTGCTGGCCTTCCCGCTGCTGGGCGTCGCCCTGTGGATCCGGCTCAAGGTTGAAGAATCCCCCATCTTCAAGGACCTCCTTGACCAGGGTGAAACAGCCAAGGTCCCGGCTCTTGAGGTCTTCCGCCATGCGGGCGGCCGTCTGTTTGTGGCAGTGCTCGCCGCGTTGCTCGGCGTCGGCGGTTTCTACATGATCACCACGTTTGTGGTCAGCTATGGTTCAAACACCCTTGGCGTGGAGCGCGGGGTCATGGTCAACGCAACACTGGTGGCGGCGGCAGCCCAGATTGTCGTGACCTTCTTCATGGGCCGTCTCGCCGAGAAGATCGGCCCGGGCAAGGTCACCATGTGGGGCGGTATCCTCAGCGCCGTCATGGCTTTCCCCCTGTTCGCCATGATCGACACCAAGTCCCCGTTCATGATCACCCTGGCCATCACCATCGGCATCATCCTCATCGCCGTGGCCTACGCCGTGAACGGCGCCCTGCTGACCGAGTTGTTCACGCCGCAGCTGCGCTACTCCGGTGTCGCCCTCGGCTACAACATCGCCGGCGCCACGAGTGGCTTCATGCCACTGCTTGCCACCGCCATGCTTGGCGTCTCCGGCAACCAGTCGTGGGGTGCGGCGCTCATCCTGGTCATCATCTCGCTGCTCACAGCCATCGGCGGTTTCCTCGGCGAGCGCCTCCGCGTCCAGGACAAGCGGCTCGTTGCCAGCAGCTAGGCACCAGTCCTGCGGCTAGGCCGCAGCACTAATCAAGCAAAAACTCAGTCAACAGAGTGGGGAGCCGTCCGGCGGACGGCTCCCCACATCTTTAGGAGAACCACCATGATTAGTGAGGACCACAAGCGGCGCATTATGGAGGCCGTCGATGCGGCCTTTGAGACGCAGCTTTCCTTCACCCAGGAACTTGTACGGCACCCTTCGCTGCGCACCAGGGAAGGCAGCGCCCAGGACCTCCTGCACGAGGCAATGGCCAGCCGCGGACTGGAAATGGACCGCTGGGAGCTGGACGCCGGGGAGCTGGCGACGCACCCGGGCGGTGGCGCAGTGACCGTCTCCTACGACGGGGTTACCAACGTCGTTGGCACCTACCGTCCGGTCAGTGAACGGGGCCGCTCCCTGATCCTCAACGGCCACGTCGACGTCGTCCCCGAAGGGCCTTCCGAGTCCTGGTCCCGCTCCCCTTGGGACGCTCCCATCATTGATGGCTGGCTGTACGGCCGCGGCGCGGGTGACATGAAGGCAGGACTCGCGGCCAACCTGTTCGCGTTCGATGCAGTCCGGGCCGCTGGATTTGAGCCTGCCGGCCGCATCCACTTCCAGTCCGTGGTGGAAGAGGAATGCACCGGCAACGGTTCACTTTCCGCCCTGATGCGCAACTACCGCGCCGATGCCGTGATCATTCCTGAGCCCGAGGAAGACATGCTGGTGCGCGCCAACGTGGGAGTGCTCTGGTTCAAAGTCCGGGTCACCGGCAACCCCACGCACCCGCGCGAGATGAATGCGGGCTTCAACGCCATCGATGCCGCCTACACCACCATGTCGGCGCTGCGGGAGGTTGAGGAAAAGTGGAACGCTGACCGGGGATCCCACCGGTACTTCGAAAATCTGGACCACCCCATCAACTTCAACTTTGGCAGCATCGCGGGCGGGGACTGGCCCTCGAGCGTGCCTGCCTGGTGCGAATTCGATGTTCGGGCAGCGCTGTACCCCGGCATCACCGCCGAAGCGGCGTGGACGGAACTGCAGGAATGCCTTGCCCAACTGGCAGGCGGAGAAGTTCCGATCTCCGCCGTAGCAACAAAAACCGGGTTCTTCTCGGAGGGCTACGTCCTGGAGCCGGGCAGCGAAGCTGAAGCATTGCTGGAGCGGACCCACCGGCACGTGTATGGCCGGGAGCTGGAAAGCTTCACCACCCCGGGTTACTTGGACGGACGGGTTTTCAGCCTGTATGCGGACACCCCGGCGCTGGTGTATGGGCCTGTTTCGGAGGCGATCCACGGCTTCGACGAGCGCGTCTCAGTGGAATCGGTCCGCAGCATCACCAAGAGCATCGCCCTCTTCATCGCCGAGTGGTGCGGTATCGACGAGCGCCCATAACGCGCCGCGGGCGTCCGGGGACTGGTCCTCCGGATGCCCCGGCGTGTGGGCTGGCGTCACACAACGTTGCCGCCTCCGGATCCTGCCGGGCAACGCCCTACCCTTATCAGGTGACTTTGACTAATATCCGCACCGCCGCCGCGAGCTCCCTCGCCGCCGCAGGTCTCCTGTTTTCCCTCGCCGCCTGTTCCACGCCGGCCGCCACCCAGCCCGCCACCTCCGCACCGGCCGCCACGGCCGCTGCGTCGTCCGCCGCAGCCTCTGAGAACTGCGACGGCGTGCAGGTCATCGTTGATTCCGGCGCCCTGAAGCAGGATGCCGCCGACACCTCCACCTGCGTGGACGTCACCGAGGCCACCGTCGCTTCCGAAATTCTCGACGAGGCCGACATCAAGACCGAGGGCACCGCTAAGTACCCCACGAGCTTCGCGTGCCGTGTCAACGGTGTGCCCGCTGCGGACTTCGACATCAAGCACAAGGGTGGCACTCTCCGCGAAGCGTGCGATGACAAAAACACTGTCTCTTATTGGGCCCTCTGGGTGAAGCCCGCCGCCGGCACGTGGGGTTACGCGCAAGAAGGTCTGGACAGCCTCAAGCTCAACCCGGGCGAGAGCCTGGAGTTGCTCTACACGGTCGACGGCGAACCGGCCGCACCCAAGGCATGACCTTCCGACCCGCGCCGCTACGTGCTGGGGTGGCCCTGGCCGCCATCTTCATTGCGGCGCGGGTCATCTACCGGGTCCTGTTCAATGGCGCCAGCAGGGGCACCCCGGTCCTGCTCGACCTGCCGCCGGTGCGCCTGCCCGCGCCGTACGCGCATGTGGTGCTCTTCGGCCCGGTCACGGGATCCGGCCTGTGGGAGGCGGTCCTCTCCGCCCTGCCGATTGCCGGCATCATCCTGGGCTTCGGCATCCTCAACTCCTTCGTGGATGTGGCGCGCGGCTTCGTCCACCTGGCCCGCGGCGGCCCGATGCAGGGCATCGCCCGGATGCTGGTGGTGGCCTGGGCTGCGCTGCCTGCCCTCGCCGACGCGGTGCACTCCGTCCGCCTGGCCTTCCGGTTGCGGGGCGAACGCTTCGGGCCCCGCGCCCTCGTCCCCATCCTTGAACGCACCCTCGAGCACGCCGGCCGGGTGGCCGCCGCCCTCGAGCTGCGCGGCTTCGGCAGCCGGGCGTCCCACCAACCAGCAGGGGCCACCGCAGTACCGGTCCTGGTCCGGGACGCGCACTTCCGCATCGGTGACGCGCAGGTGGACGTGGCCTCGTTCGCGCCAGCACCCGGCTCCATCAATGTCATCACCGGGCCGACGGGCTCCGGCAAGTCGACCATCCTCCGCGGCATCGCCGGGCTCCTTTCCCATGCCGACGGCGGCGCTGTCGCCGGCACGGTGCGCGTGGCAGGGGCCGACCGTGCCGCCACTCCACCGCGCGATACCGCACGCCTGGTCGGCGTCGTCCTGCAGAACCCGCGCGCCGCGTTCGCCAGCACCCGGGTCCGGGACGAGATCTCCCTCGCCCTTGAACTGCGCGGCGTGCCCTCCGACGCGTCCAAGGCGCGGGTGCGGGAGGTCGCGGAGAGCATCGGGGTGACGGCGCTGCTGGACCGCAACCTCAGCACCCTCTCGGCGGGTGAGGCCACGCTCGTGGCCATCGCCGCCGCCGTCGTCGAACATCCCGCCCTGCTCCTGGTGGACGAGCCCCTGGCCGACCTCGACACCGCAGCCCGCGCACGCGTCACCGCCGTGCTGCACGCCCTCGCCCGCGACGCCGGCGTCTGCGTCATCGTCGCGGAGCACCGCGCGGAGCCGCTCGTCCCCGTCGCCGATTCGTGGTGGACCATCGACGACGACGGCGCATTGGTTCCAGCTGCAGGGGTCCCCGGCGCCGCGTCGTCCGCTTCGCCGGCGGCGGCTAATGTCCACCCGTCACCGGCCGGGCAGGCGCAGGACACACCCGTGCTGACGGCGGCGGACCTCGCGGTGCACCGCAAGGGCCAGCCGCTGGTGCGCGATGCATCCCTCACCCTGCACCGTGGCGAAGTGGTGGCCCTGGTGGGGCCGAACGGTGCCGGAAAGTCGTCCCTGCTGGTGGCGCTTGCCCTCCGTGATAGCAAGGCGGGTTACGGGATCAGCGGGAACATCACGTCCGACGGCGGCCGGGTGGCCCTGGTGGCGGACGCCTCGGACGACCTTTTCACCCGGGACACAGTGGCGGGAGAGCTCCGCGCGGCAGAGCGCCGGCTTGCGCGCCGGAAGAACGGCGGCCGGCCCGCGCCCGGCTTTGCGGCGTCCCGTCTTGCGCAGCTGCGGGGCGACGTGACCATCCCCATCGGGCACGAGCACCCACGGGACCTCTCCGCGGGAGAGCGCCGGATCCTCGCGATCACACTACAGACCATGGACGATCCGCAGGTGCTCCTGATTGACGAACCCACCCGAGGGTTGGATCCGGCTGCGCGTACGGCGGTCGCTGCGGCGCTTCAGGCTGCAGCGGAGGCGGGCGCGGCAGTCCTGATCGCCACCCACGACCACGATTTCGCGCAACGCCTCGGCGCCCGGATCCTGCCGATGCGTGACGGCGTCGCGCCCGCACCCACCGTGGAAGCGGCTCCGGCCGTTGCAGCCAGCGCCGTCCCGGCACCCGTCGCGGCACCGCACTTCAGAGACCGGCGGACTGACCTTCCCGGCGCCGTGAAACCGCGCCGCATCCGGCTGCCGCGCGCCGTCGAGCTTCCGGTCCTCGCTGCGGCCAACCTGTTGGCGCTCGGTGCCTTCTGCTGGCCGCTGCTCGCCACGGCACTCCCGCAGGATGCCGCCGCGGCCGTCCCCTATGCGGCGCTGGCCATCGCGCCCTTGGCCGCCGTCGCCGTCGTCGTTTCCCTGGACGGGTCTGTGCGGTCGGCACATATGGTGGCGCTGCTCGGCGTCCTGGCAGCCGTCGGTTCGGCGGTGCGGGTGGCGAGCACCGGCGTCGGGGGCGTGGAGGCGGTCTTTATCCTGCTGATCCTGGCCGGGCGCGCGTTCGGTGCCCGGTTCGGTCTGCTGCTGGGCGCCGCGACCATCGCCGTCTCCAGCGTGCTGTGGGGCGGGGTCGGGCCGTGGACGCCGTTCCAGATCTTCGCCTGCGCGTGGGTAGGTGCGGGGGCCGGCCTGCTCCCCCGCCGGGTGCGCGGGAGGGCGGAGCTGTGGATGCTGTGCGGCTACGGCGCCGTGGCGTCCTACCTGTTCGGCCTGCTGACAAACCTGTGGTTCTGGCCCTTCGCCGTCGGCGCCGGGACCGGTATCTCCTACCAGCCCGGGGCGCCGCTCAGCACCAACCTGTCCAGCTTCCTGCTGTACTCGCTGGTGACGTCGACGGCGGGCTGGGACACGCTGCGCGCCGTCACCACGATCATCGGCATCACCGTGATCGGGCGGGCCGTACTGGCAGCGTTCCGGCGGGTGAAGCCGGTCTCGAACATGGGCGCACAGGTCGCGACGGCCCGGCACGCCCAGGACAGGGACCCGCTTCAACTCGGGGCGTGAAGACAGTGGCCGGGGTGCGTATCCAAGAACAGTCCTGCTGAAGGTCATAGTGCGCGGATCCCTAGGACTCGCTATTCCCCGTGGATAGTCTTGGACAGGACGCCACGCTACGGAGGGTCAGGGAGAACGTGATCGAAGCAGCTGCTGCCGTCATCGGCCGGAACAATGTCACCCTATCGGGCCGGGATGACGGGCCGGTGATGATGTTTGCCCACGGTTTTGGCTGCGATCAGGCCATGTGGCGGAAGCTGCTGCCTTATTTCGCTGATAATTACCGGCTGGTGCTTTTTGACCATGTTGGTGCGGGACACTCCGACATCAGCGCCTATGACTGGGAGAAGTACGGGTCCCTGAACGGGTACGCCTCAGACCTGCTGGAGATTTGCGCCGCCCTTGAACTTGAGGACGTCATACTGGTGGGCCACAGCGTCAGCACGATGATCGGCGTGATCGCCGCGGTGCAGGAGCCCAACCGTTTCTCCCACCTGGCCCTGCTCGCCCCTTCGCCCCGCCATACGGATGACCCGTACGACGGCTACGTGGGCGGGTTTTCGCGGGAAGACATCGAAGGCCTGCTCGCATCCCTGGACAGCAACTATTTCGCCTGGGCCGCGGCCTTGGCGCCCATGGTTATGGGCAACCCCCAGGAGCCGGAATTGGCGGAGGACCTGCGTGCCAGTTTCTGCCGGACGAATCCGGCCATCGCACGGCACTTCGCCGGGGTAACGTTCTTTTCCGACACCCGCCCTGAACTGAAGAAGGTGCGGACCAGCTGCCTGATTCTGCAGTGCTCCGACGATCGGCTTGCCCCGCCGGAAGTGGGCGCCTACCTGCACAAGAATCTGGGACACAGCACCCTGGTGCAGCTTCAAGCCACCGGCCACTGCCCCCACGTCAGCGCCCCGGAGGAGACGGCCCGGGCGATTCTGCACTACCTTGACACCTGCTCGTGATGGGCGCCATCGTCGTTCAGGCGAGTTTGGTTACATGGTAGGTGTGGCCGGCCGCTCGGAGTCGCTCTATAAGCACATTGCCCAGTGCAGTGGCCGGTGTCAGTGAGCCTTTGGCGGCCGGCAGCCGGTCACCGTCGAGGGCAAGAGCGAGTGCAGTCTCCCCTGCCATCACGGCGGTGGCGGCATAGCCGGGATCACCGGGGCCAGCAGCAATCGCCTGGTAACGCTGGCCGCCCTCGGTGCGGGCGGTCACCTGGGAGTGGAACCAGCCCGCACGCTGTTTGCTGATGCTCGGACCCGTACCCGGTGCCGGAAGACAGCGGTCGAGCACCCGTCGGCTGGGCGGGAACGCCATCGCGCCCATGAATGCCCGGAGCCCGAGTGCCATCGCCCTGGCGATGACCGCTCCTGCCGGTCCGGGGGCCACCCCCATCACCTCGCCGTACTGAAGGGAGCGGCCGTAGGCCCAACCCTGCAAAGCATTGCTGCGGCGCACTACCCGGGTGTTGAACGGGGCCATGATGAAGGGTGCGGTCCAGGTGCCGTCAGCGGAACGGCGCACAGGACCGGCGTCAGCAGGCTGTGGTGTCGTCGGCTCCCGTGTGCGGTCGGGGCTCAGGGCGTAGGGGTCCGCGGCTAACGACCTCAGAGCAGTACTCGATCGCATCGCATCGAGCTGCCCGCGCATAGATTCGAGCGTGCCTCCGCTGATGCCAGCCTTGGCCGTAGCAACGAGTTGGACCTCGGCTAAACCGCCGGTGCCATCGGCCTCTGCCGCCTGATGAAGCAGCAGTACGGCGAGGTCGGACGGGACGGAGTCGTAGCCGCAGGAGTGCACGATCCTGGCCCCGCTCGTCCTGGCCAGAGCGTCGAAGCGGTCGATCGACTCCCGGATGAAGGACACCTCACCCGCGAGGTCGGCGTAGTGGGTACCGGCCCGTGCGCAGGCCTCGACGACGGGCAGGCCGTGTTTCGCATACGGGCCGACGGTTGTGAGGAGCACGCGTGTGTTCCCAGCGAGGGCGGCGATTGAGTCCGCGTCCTCCGAGTCGGCTTCGATGAGGGCCCATCCGTGCGCCGCCGCCGGCAACTCCGACCGGACCGCCTTGAGCCTGGACGTGGACCGGCCCGCGAGTCCGACGCGCATCCCGGCCGGTGCATGGTCCGCGAGGTAGGCGGCGATCAGTCGGCCAACGAAACCCGTTGCTCCGTAGAGAACGAGGTCATGTTCCCGAGGTGAATTGTCCATAACCGCAGCCTTTCACAGCGGCATTGCACTCACACCTTGAAGTACTTCGCCTCCGGGTGGTGGAACACGAACGCGTCGGTGGACTGCTCGGGGTGCAGCATCAGCTCGTCGCTGAGGACCACGCCCATCCGCTCGGGCTTCAGCAGCTCCGTCACCTTGCGGCGATCCTCCATATCGGGGCACGCGGGGTAGCCGAGCGAGAACCGGGCACCACGGTAGTCGAGCTTGAAATACCCTGCCGTGTCCTTGGGTTCCTCGGCGGCGAAGCCCAGTTCCTTGCGGATGCGGGCGTGCCAGAACTCGGCCAGCGCCTCGGTGAGCTGCATGACCAGGCCGTTGAGCTCGTAGTAGTCGCGGTACTGGTTGGCCTCGAACATCTTGGCCGTGAACTCGTCGATCTTCGAGCCGGCGGTGACCAGCTGCACGGGCAGCACGTCGATCTGGCCTGACTCGCGGGACTTCACGAAGTCGGCGAGGCACAGGTGCCGGTCGCGGCGCTGGCGCGGGAAGTCGAAGCGGAGCCGGTCGGTGCCGATCGGGCCGCCTGAACCGCCGTCGGGGGCGAGCAGGCCCGCGGTGCCGAGGACGCCGTCGCGGTCCTCACCGTGGTGAAGGACCACCACCTGTTCGCCTTCGGAAACGACGGGGAAGTAGCCGTAGGCGACGGAGGCGTCGAGCATGCCCTCGGCGAGGATGCGGTCCAGCCAGTAGCGCAGGCGCGGCCGGCCCTCGCGTTCCACCAGTTCCTCGTAGGAGGCGCCGTCCTCACCGCGGCCGGGCTTGAGGCCCCACTGGCCCATGAAGGTGGCGCGTTCGTCGAGGAACGCGGCGAAGTCGTGGAGCGCGACGCCGCGCACAATGCGGGTGCCCCAGAACGGCGGGGCGGGCACCGGGTTGTCGGCGGCGACGTCGGACCGGCCGGGCATTGCCTCCGGCTCGGTGACCGTGAACTTGGCACCGCCCTTGTGGATGCGCTTCTTCAGCGGCGGCAGGCCGACGTCGTCCGGGGATTCGCCGCGGGCCACGCGCACCAGCGGCTCCATAAGGGCCAGGCCCTCGAACGCGTCCTTGGCGTACCGGACCACGCCGTCAAACTGCTCCGCCAGGTCCTGCTCCACGTAGGCGCGGGTCAGGGCGGCGCCGCCGAGGATCACGGGCCACTTCTTGGCCATGCCGCGTGACTGCAGCTCGGCGAGGTTTTCCTTCATCACCACGGTGGACTTCACCAGCAGCCCGGACATGCCGATCACGTCCGCGTTATGGTCCTCGGCCGCGGCGATGATCTCGGCGATGCCCTGCTTGATGCCGATGTTGACGACCTTGTAGCCGTTGTTGGTGAGGATGATGTCCACCAGGTTCTTGCCGATGTCGTGCACGTCGCCGCGCACGGTGGCGATCACCATGGTGCCCTTGCCGGAGGAGTCGGACTTCTCCATGTGCGGCTCGAGCAGGGCGACGGCGTTCTTCATCACCTCGGCGGACTGCAGCACGAACGGCAGCTGCATTTCGCCGGCGCCGAAGCGTTCGCCCACCACCTTCATGCCTTCGAGCAGGTGGTCGTTGATGATGCCGAGCGGGGTCAGGCCCTCGCTGCGGGCCAGGTCCAGGTCCTCCTCGAGGCCCTTGCCTTCGCCGTCGATGATGCGCCGTTCCAGCCGTGCGCCGGTGGGCAGCGCCGCGAGTTCGGCGGCGCGCTGGTCCTTGAGCGCCGCTGTGTCGACGCCGGCGAACATGTCGAGCATGATGGCGAGCGGATCGTAGGTGGTGTTGCCGTCGGCGTCGTATTCGCGGCGGTCCCAGACCAGGTCCAGGGCCACCTTGCGCTGGTCTTCCGGGATCGAGGCGAGCGGGACGATCTTGGCGGCGTCGATGATGCCGCTGGTCAGGCCCGCTTCGGTGGCCTCGTGGAGGAATACCGAGTTCAGGACGATGCGCGCGGCCGGGTTCAGGCCGAAGGAGACGTTGGAGACCCCCAGGGTGGTGTTGATGCCGGGGTACTTGGCGGTGATCTGGCGGATGGCCTCGATGGTTTCGATGCCGTCCCGGCGGGTTTCTTCCTGGCCGGTGGCGACCGGGAAGGTCAGGGCGTCAACGATGATGTCCTCGACGCGCATCCCCCATTCGCCCACCAGGGCGTCGACGAGGCGGGAGGCGATGGCCACCTTGCCGTCGGTGGTGCGGGCCTGGCCCTGTTCGTCGATGGTCAGGGCGATGACGGCGGTGCCGTGTTCCTTTACCAGCGGCATGATGCGGGCGAAGCGGCTGTTGGGGCCGTCGCCGTCCTCGTAGTTGACGGAGTTGACCACGGGGCGGCCGCCGATGAGTTCCAGGCCGGCCTGCAGGACGGGCGGTTCGGTGGAGTCAATGACCAGCGGGAGGGTGGAGGCGGACGCGAAACGGGAGACGATCTCCTTGACGTCCGCGACGCCGTCGCGGCCCACGTAGTCCACGCAGACGTCCAGCAGGTGCGCGCCGACGCGGATCTGTTCGCGGGCGATGTCCACGCAGTCGTCCCAGCGCTCTTCGAGCATGGCCTGGCGGAAGGCCTTGGAGCCGTTGGCGTTGGTGCGTTCACCGATGGCCAGGTAGGCGGATTCCTGGTCGAAGTTCACGTGCTGGTAGAGGGATGCGATGCCAGCTTCGCGCTCGGTGGGGACGCGGGCGGGTGCTGTGTTGTCCGCTTTCGTCTCGCGGGTCCGGAAGGGCGCAAGGCGTTCGACGACGGCGGCCATGTGCTCCGGCGTCGTACCGCAGCAGCCGCCCACCAGGCCCAGGCCGAATTCGCGGACGAACTGCTCGTGCGCGGTGGCGAGTTCGGTGGGTGAGAGCGGGTAGTGCGCGCCGTTGGCGCCGAGGACGGGCAGGCCTGCGTTGGGCATGCAGGCGATAGCCACGGAGGACTGCTTGGAGAGGTGGCGGAGGTGCTCGCTCATCTCGTCCGGGCCGGTGGCGCAGTTCAGGCCGATGGCGTCGACGCCGAGCGGCTCGAGGGCGGTGAGTGCGGCGCCGATTTCCGAGCCCATGAGCATGGTGCCGGTGGTCTCGACGGTGACTTCGACGAAGATGGGGAGCCGGACGCCCTTGGAGACGATGGCCTGCTTGCAGCCGTTGACCGCGGCCTTGGTCTGCAGGAGGTCCTGGCTGGTTTCGATGAGGAACGCGTCCGCGCCGCCGTCGATGAGGCCCTCGGCCTGCAGGGCGAAGGTCTGCTTGAGGTAGTCGTAGCTGGTGTGGCCGAGGCTGGGGAGCTTGGTGCCCGGGCCCATGGAGCCGAGGACCCAGCGCATGCGTCCGTCTGTTGCTTCCGCCGCTTCGGCGCGTTCGCGGGCGATCTTGGCGCCCTTCAGGGCGAGCTCGGCAATGCGGTCGTCGATGCCGTAGTCGGAGAGGTTGGACCAGTTGGCGCCGAAGGTGTTCGTTTCCACGGCGTCGATGCCGGTGGCGAAGTAGGCGTCGTGGATGTCGGCGATGACGTCCGGGCGGGTGTCGTTGAGGATCTCGTTGCAGCCCTCCAGTCCCTGGAAGTCTGTTTCGAGGGTGAGGTCCCGGCCCTGCAGCATGGTGCCCATGGCGCCGTCAGCGATGACCACGCTGTGGTTCACCGCGTCCAGGAGTTCCTGCGCGCGGGCAGGGCGGGGCACGGATTCGATGTCGAGCGCAAAACGGGGCATCAAACAAGGTTACGCGGGGAGGCCAAGTACATTGCTTAGTGTTTCTGTGTGCTACGACGGGGGTGCCGTAGTACCACCTTTGCTGCCGCAGCTGGAAAATCGATCCTCCTTCAACCCCTGCACATACAGGTGAGGTCCTCGGCTGGCCGCGAGGTAGGTGTAAGCGCCGCGGAACCATCGGACTCGCCGGGAGCTTACATTCCTAGGAGAGCACCAATGGGCGAGGATGAGATCGCGAGCGCCCGACTGGACGGCGCCGGCTACTGTACGACTAAACACCTGCTGCCCTATATAAACTGCTCATACCAAAAGAAGGTCAATGACGTGAACTCGATAAGGACGCAAATGAGATAGACAGTCTCGCATCCGACGTAAGCTGGATGAAATACCAGGGGGGGGACGCTGTGGTCGAGAGTAGCATTCGTATGAGCCGGGCCAGGCTCTACGTACTCATTGACGGATTCGAGCAAGACATGCGTCATGTAGTCGAACAGTATCTGCTTGATCATAGAGACGACAGCGAAGTTCTCAATGACACGGAACTAACGGATGCAAAGAAGCGCCAAGGGGTCGACCCGAATGGGGAAGACGTCAGCATTGTCCACTATCTGGATATTCAAACCTGTTTTGACGTTATGCTTCGGAACAAGGCGGAGCTTCCTTTGGAGCTTGCCAATGAGCTAACGCTCAATGCCGCCGTGTTTTCTCGTTTAGTTCCTATTCGTCATCGTGTCATGCACGGAAGACCTCTGGGGACAGAAGACCCTAGTACGACCATCACGTTACTCGGCGCTTTTGGGTCCCGTCATTGGAAGGAGACGCGCCAAGTCCTCGACCGTCTCGGGCAAGACCCCACCTGGGAGCCATACTTTGAAAAACTCCCCGCACCTTTCGAGAAAACGCTACATAACCTCCCTGAGCCTGACTGGGATGAAACGACTTTCATCGGACGAAAAGATGAATCCCAGAAACTTCTGAGCAGCCTCCGAAGCCGTCGGAACCCGGTTATAACGGTTACCGGTGAGGGCGGAATCGGAAAGACAGCGCTAGCCCTTGATGTTGCTTACACTCTCGTGGACAGTGACAACAATCCCTACGAAGCGGTGCTTTGGGTCTCCTTGAAAACCGAAAAGCTCACCGCTTATGGCGTTGAAGAACTAAAGGATGCGATTCAAGGATTTGACCACACAGTCGTTGCCCTAGGCCAAGGACTCGACTCCGACTTTTCAGGCAGCCTTGCCGAACTCGCCACGGCACTCGATGGCATAGAATGCCTGATCATCGTCGACAATCTAGAGTCAGCACAAGGGCAGGAGATCGTCGAAATGTACGATGCACTGCCTGATTCCGTGAATTATTTGTTCACCAGCCGGCTGGGAATAGGACAACTGGAGCGCCGATTTCCACTCCCACCTCTCAGCCAACAAGAAGCAAAGTTGCTTTTGAGGCGATTTGCGGTTGCGAGGCAGCAAAAGCGTTTAGCATCCCTTTCCGAGACCGCTATTACGAACGTTGTTGAACAACTTCGCAATAGCCCTCTGGGTATCCGCTGGTACGTTTTGGCCAGTGAGGCTGGGCGCATACCTCTGGACACGCTTCGCAATCAGCGAGAGCTCCTGGACTTTTGTGTAAAGAATGTTTACGACAGTCTCAGCGAGAACTCGAAAGCAGTCCTGACGGTACTGCGGGCACTCGATCGCTCAATTGGATTCGACGAATTCGCAATTTTGACCGAGCTCCAAATTGATGAACTCAGGGTAGTTACTCAAGAACTTACCCGAGGATCGTTGGTAGTTGTAGAGGCAGAAGCCGCCGGGGCCATTGCCGGACGATTGGCACTTACGCCTACTGCCCGCTCGTTCCTGCCCAGGCCCGACCACACTGGCGCGTTCATTGCTGCGGTTCTTTTACGCGAGCGCCGCTTCAAGGCCTCTATCGAGGAAGCATTCTCCGAAAAAAAGTACATCAATCCTCAGAGGGTCCGCCCTAGAGACGCAAGCGATCATCCGGCGATGTATCTATTGCAGATGGCGCTAACTTTCGCGAAGTCAGGCCAAATAGGGAAGGCTCACGAACATGTAGAAAGGGCGAAGAGCTTCAACCCCGAGTTCTCGGAAGCCTATCGGGTCTCCGGCTTCTTACGGACCCTTGAAGGGCACAACGAAACAGCGGTATCGGAGTACCAGACAGCGCTATCCTACGCCTCAGACCCAGAGACTGTCGCTGCTACGAATCATGCCCTCGCTGATGTCCTAGCGCGTCGCCTCCACGACGCCGCCTTGGCATTGCCACATGCCCGAAAAGCCTATGATCTTTACCGGTGCGGTGACACAGCATTGATGCTGGGGAAAGTCCTAGTCTGGACAGCCCAGTTCGGAGAAGGACAGGAATACATTGAGGAGGCTTTGGATGCTGCTGCAGGAAGACAACGTCTTATCATCTCGACCGTGCTAATTGATAGCTGGGCCAGGTGGGCGGATGAGGAGTATCGAGACAGGAACTACAAGAATGCATTTGAAATGGCGAGGACCGGCTTCGTAAGTGGTCTGGAACTCGTCAGCGATGTTCAACCCGATAACAAGCTAGTGAATACTCTTGCCGAATGTTGCATCAACAGCTTCCGAGGGTGGGCCAAGAGTGAGAGCACTCTAAGTCCGCACGATCTGCGCCTTTTTCAGAAAATGACTGCTTTTACAAGACGTCGGTGTACTTCGATATCACCCAAGAAAAGACATTACCTACAAGAAGCACTAGGAACAGCCTTGGCACGAATGGATAAAGCCTCGGAAACCTACGCCGATCTGCAGTCAGCCCAAGCGGCGTTGGTCTCGGTTTAGTTCTCGTTGGACAGGCCTACCTTGTGATCATGAATATTCCCCGCGCTTCCGACTAGCCCACTAGGAAGTTGGTACGCTTTTCAGCTCCTCACTGTCTGGTCACGAACGCACACGCTCACTAAAGCAGCCGGGCTTGGCCCGCATATGCACTTCCGCCTGTGCCCCTGTAGCGTAACCGGCCTCCATGATGAAGAGTTCATGAAAAGCGGAGGGCGCACAGGCAGTGCGAAATGTGAGCAGGAGCAGCACGCGGAAGCTCCTGCACAATTTATCACCGGGGCAAAGCACCTGGGTGGGCGCTGCTCTCCCCTACGCTGCGACTGGGATATCGTCTCAGAGGGGTCTTAGAGTACCGAAGTAGAAAGTCGATAATGGGATCATGTTAGATAACTGGGCCGGGTTCGGCATACGAGGCTATAGAAGTTTTGGAACTGAAGAGTTGGCCTTCATTGGCCCGATGGCCAAGGTCCACTTAGTTGTCGGGCGCAACAACGTGGGCAAGTCTAACATTTTACACGCGATGCATGACGTGCTGCCCCTATTTCGGAATGGCGGCCCTGTGCCGATGAACCAAATGTTTCCTCGTCGCGAAGACACGCCCATCCCTGGAAATCTCGACTATCCGATAGTAGCCTTGGGCCTAAAAAAAGATGAGGAACTCACAAAGGCTTTTCAATTAGACATAGTAGGAAATCCTCTAGCGGCGGCTTTTAACAGTGACGCTTACACCCGCGGCTCGAAAGATGTCGTTTGGTTGGAATTCAATCTATTGGAAGCACGGGACCAATCCGCTTTAGGGATGTTTCCCAGCCTGGATCAATTCCGTCGATTCACCGAGCAGGATTCTTCCGTTCAAGCTAACCACTTGTCTGCTCTTTCTATGCAGCTTACTCATGGTTCAAGCTCCGATCCGCAAACGAACCTAACAACGATCTTCAGTTACGCTAAACCATGGGAACTAATTCCAGAGACTGCTTGGGTTGACGCCATTAGAGAACTGACGGCGATAACCGATGAGGACGATCATCAAGCTGGCCTCCGGAATGGTCGCGGGCTCATCCCTCACCTCGCACGGCTGGCGAGGCCATCAATAGCAAACCGCAAAGCAGACAAGGCTAAGTTCACTGCACTTGAAGCTTTTGTGCAGGACGTCATCGAAGACCCCGGTGCAAAACTTGAAATCCCGATGGATCAGGACACGGTGCACGTGGCTACAACAAAGGGTGAGGCGATGGCACTCGACTCCTTGGGGACGGGCATTAGTGAAGTCGTCATTTTGGCCGCAGTGTCCACCATCATTCAAGACAAGCTCATCTGTATTGAAGAGCCAGAGATACACTTGCACCCCTCACTACAGCGAAAGCTAATTTCCTATCTACACCACCACACAAAAAACCGCTACCTGATTTCGACTCATTCAGCGGCGTTATTGAACGCTGAAATTGCAACAATCTCCCACGTGACAAAGGAAAGTGATTTTAGCGCAGTTACACCAGTGGCGTCGGCAGCAACACTCGCCCATGCAGTTTCCGACTTGGGGAACCGGGCTTCAGACTTAGTCCAGTCGAACTACCTCATTTGGGTTGAGGGTCCTTCCGATCGCATATACGTTAACTACTGGTTGTCGGTTGTCGACCCAAGCCTCATCGAGGGAGCCCACTATTCGATAATGTTCTACGGCGGCGCTCTCCTTAATCACCTCGCGGTGGATGATAAGGCAACGGATGAATTTATTTCGCTCTTGAAGATAAATCGCCACCTAGCAGTTCTCATTGATTATGATAAGAAGAGTGCGGGCAAGCCCGTGAACTCCACAAAACAGCGAGTGATTGAAGAGATAGCTTTTATAGGAGCCCTTAGTTGGGTGACCGACGGGTACACTCTTGAAAACTACGCCGTTCGTGAAGTAATTATCGCGGCAATCGGCACCGAGTATCCCGGCAAGATTTATGAAGTTCCCGATTCTCGGTTCGAATCTCCCTTGGGCAAAACTTTTGAGGGCATGGAAACTAGGCCAAGTAAGATTACGGTAGCCAGAGCAATAGTAGCTTTACAACATGGCAAGGATGCATGGCATGAGGACCTCTGGCCCCATGTAACCAGGCTCTCCGAAGCAATCCGGGCCGCGAACGACCTACCCTTGAATAACGCGTAAACCTATGGGGGAGGGCACCGTATGTCGCGGTCATTCCCTGCCCCTAGGATACGAGTCACAGGATTCACTTCTTTCGACGTCCAGATGCTTTCTAAAGTTCCGCCCCCGGGAGCGCGAACTGGGCTTCATACAACAGAACATAAGCGCCACCGGCGGTCAGGAATGAGGCGCGCGTGCCCTACTCCACGATGCGCGATCAGGAAGGTAGTCCGGTCGGACCGCAAAGCGCTCATCGCCTTCTGCACCAGCACCTCGGTCCGGGTGTCCACGGACGAGGTCGCCTCGTCAAGGATCAGCACCGACGGCCGGGCCAGGAACGCCCGCGCAATCGTCAGCAGCTGCTTCTCCCCCACGGACACATTCGCTCCCTCGTCATCCAGCACCGTGTCGTACCCGTCCGGCAGCGACCGCACAAACCGGTCCACGTACGTCGCCTGTGCGGCTTCCAAAATCTCCGATTCGGAAGCACCGGGCCGCCCGTACGCGATGTTGTCCCGGATGGTCCCGCCGAACAGCCACGTATCCTGCAGCACCATCCCCATCCGCGAGCGCAGCTCACGCCGCGGCACCGAGGTGACGTCCACGCCGTCGAGCGTTATCCGGCCGGCGTCCAGCTCGTAGAAGCGCATCATCAGGTTCACCAGGGTGGTCTTGCCCGCCCCGGTGGGACCCACAATCGCTACCGTCTGCCCCGGCTCCGCCACCAACAACGGCTGCTGAGGGACGGCGCCTGCAGTACCAGGTGCGCCGTCCCTCAGCAGCCGTTGACTGTAGAAGAAGCTAGCTTCAGAGACCGAGCTGCTTGTTCAGCTCGTCCAGGGACTTCACGACGGTGATGTTGTAGCCCTCGGCGAAGGGTTCTGCGCCGCGGTCCAGCATGACGAGGTCCCGGAAACCGATGTTGTACATCGGGATGTGGTCGTACAGCGGGTGCGAGGAGACATGCAGGAAGTCCTCCGGGGCCGCGTTGAGCTGGTCCAGCATGTACTCGAACGCCTGGAGGCGCGGCTTGTAGGCGCCCGCCTGCTCAGCGGTGAACACGGCGTGCCACTCCGCGCCGAGCTTGGGAATGCTGATGTCCAGGAAGCTGTCGTCCGCGTTGGACAGGGCCACCAGCTTGTAGTTGTCGCCCTGGAGCTTCAGCGCCGCCGGCACATCTTCGTGGGCGACGGCGCTGCGGACGGCTTCGGCGAGCTCTGCGCCGGCCCCGGGGGTCGGGCCGATGCCGAACCGCTTGCAGGCACGGTCGAAGGCATCCTGAAGGATCTGCTCGTAGGGCTTGTAGTCGCCGTTGACCTCGTCGAACCGGTAGGCGCGGAAGACCTTCTTGAAGGCCAGCCACTGCTCGTCCGGGATGCGGCCGGCCAGCAGCCGGTGGGTGGTGGGGTAGATGGTGAAGTTGATCAGCGTGCCGTAGACATCGTAGGAGATGTACTTCGGGCGGAAGTTGGTGTTTGCCATGATTGATCCGTTCCTGATTTGTCTTGTGTTTTTGGTGCTGCAGATGAGGGCGCTCTCAGTTCAAAGCCAGTGACGCGAGCCGGGCATCGGGTCCGAGGAACCTCGCGGGATTCATGAAGCTGACGTCGGTCGCCGTCGTGCCGTCCAGCACAAGGTCGGCGGCAATAGCCCCCAGCCCGGAGGCCATCTTGAAACCGTGGCCGGAGAAGCCAGCCGCCACGACAACCCCGTCCATGCCCGGCACTTCCCCGAACAGTGCGGTGGCATCAGGCAAATGGCCGTCGGCGCACACCGCCACGCGCAAGGGTTCCGGCACCAGGCCGGGAAGGAACTCCCACACCCAGGCCCGGATGGTGTCCAGGTGCTGGGGGTCCCAGGAGGGAGGCTTCTCCATGGACTCCACCTCATCGAGGTATACGCTCGCAACGGCCTTCACCGTCCAGCCGTCAGCGGTCGGGAATCCGTAGAACTGCGCCCTGTCCGGCCTGCCGTCCTCCTCCGCCCTTCGCAGGAAGACCGGCATATCCTTCCGACAGAACGCAGCCGGATCCTTCGCCGGGAACCAGGTCAGGATCTGCGGCCGCACGGACAGATGGACACCCAGTTCCTTGCACACCGCTCCAGCCCCGTTGCCCTGCGCGATGACCACCTTGGAAGCAATGATTTCTTCCTGGTCGGTCCGGACGATGTACCCGTCCCCGTGCTGCTCCACGCTCTGCGCTTTGCGGTTCCCCAGGAACCGGGCACCCAGGCGGGTTGCCTCCGCCAAGGCCGCGGTCACCGCCTTCTCCGACCAGAGATAGCCACCCTCAGGGTCAAGGATGGTGACATCCGTGTCCCTGATGACATGTTCGGGATACTTCGCCCTGGCTTCCTCGCCCCGAAGAAACTCAAAGTCCAGGCCGTTGTCCTTCCCGGCTGTGAGAAGGGGTCCCAGCCGCGGATTGTGCTCGTCGTAGATCGTGACAGCGCCCGTGGTCTTGAGCAGCTCGGTGCCGCTGGCCTTTTCCAGCTCGCGCCAGAGGTCCTGGGACCGCTGCAGCAGAGGCGTGTAATGCCCGCCCTCCGCGTACACCTTGCGGAAAATCCGCGACTCCCCGGCATAGGCAGAGAAGGGGCCCGGAATCGAGAACCGGTCCACTCCAATGACCCGCACACCACGCGCGGCAAGCTGCCAGCTCGCCATGCTTCCCACCGAGCCAACACCGACGACGACGACGTCCGTTTCGAGTGCCATGGTTCCATCCTGCTTTCCTTGGTGCACGCCATTGCCAGACTCCGGAGCCTGCCTCTGCAGGGCTTCTCCGCGGGCCGTGCTTTCAGTCAAATCAGCGTACGACACAAGAAAGCACCGGATAAGGGGCCATGAGACAATGCATTGTTGCCGAGAAAGAAAGAAGCAGCCATGGATCTCAGCTCGATCGATGATTTGGATTTCTTCGAACAGATCTCCCGCTCCCAGAGCCTGACGGAAGCGGCACGGAACTGGGGAAAGTCCGTGTCAGCGGTCAGCAAACGCCTGACCGCCCTCGAGTCGCGGCTGGGGGTACCGCTCGTCCGGCGCAGCACGCGCAGGCTCACCCTCACCGAGGAGGGGCAACTTTATGCGGCAGGCGCCCTGGCCATCCTGCAGCAGAAATCCGATCTCGAAGAGGCCCTGTCCGTGCAGCAGGTGGAGCTCAGGGGACGCATCGCCGTCCGCTCCAGCCCGGGCATCGGCCGCACGCACATCGCGCCGCTGCTGGCCGACTTCGCCCGGCAGCACCCACTGATCCAGGTGGACCTGGAACTTTCACCGCTGCCCCTGAACATCTCCGGCACGAGCTTCGACATCGCCATCCGGGTGGGAGGACTGTCAGACTCCAGGCTCAAGGCGAAACTGCTGGCGCGGAACCGGAGGATCGTGTGCGCAGCGCCCAGCTACCTGGAAAGCGCCCCGCCGCTGGACACCATCGGGGATCTGGAACGGCACAACTGCATTGTCCTGCGCGAAAACAACGCCGACTACTCCCTGTGGCGGTTCGGCGAAAAGGAGCAGGAGTACGTTGACGTCAAGGGCAGCATGATCAGCGACGACGGCGATGTGGTCACCGACTGGTGCGTCCGGGGCCTTGGGCTGGTCATGCGCTCCACCTGGCACGTCGACCCGCTGATCCGGCAGGGAGTCCTGCAGCAGGTCCTCCCCGATATCCCGACTCCGAGCGCCGATATTTTCGCCCTCTATCCCGCCACGGTCAGGACGCCCCGCCGGATCACCGCCGCGCTGGAGCATCTGCAGCAAGGCCTGGCGGCGAGGATCGGTTCGTAGCAACCAGACACTATTGGGGCACAGAGAAGGAGGGCCCGGGGCAGCTATCGCTGCTCCGGGCCCTCCTTTTCCAGCCTCAGCGCCTACTGCCCTGTGCCTACTGTTCCGCGTCTGCGGGGACGTTCTTGACAACCCACATCTTTCGGACTGTCTCTCGGATGGTCCAGTGCCCCTCCCAGCCGGCGGGAGTCACGAAAAGGGTGCCGGGGCCGATCTCAAAGCTGCTGCCGTCCGGTTCGGTGATGGTTCCGCTTCCGCTGAGGATCTGGCAGATCTCGTCGTAGCCGGGACGGGTGCTCTTGAATTCGCCCGGGGTAACCTCCCAGATGCCCGTCCGCAGATCCTCCCTTGCCCAGAGCCGGTAGGACACTTCGGTCTGGCCGGGCGTAGTTGACGTTTCCTTGGGCTGGTGCTCGCCCGGGTCTGCTGTTGTTGCGTCGTTCATTACGGTCGCCTTGACCATAGCTACTCCTTCTTGGGCCGTGCCCGTAGTACTGCTGCACCTCCCCCCTTGTTGGAAAGGCACGCAGCCCAGATTAGCAATTGTCAACAATTGACGATAGGGCTGTGAGGAGATTTCTTATCTATCGCGTTCAGCAACAGGCCGACTTCTTTCCCTTGTCGAAAAAATGAGTTGTCAGTGACATCGATATTCCAACGCTTCTTGTCCCATACGCTGGTCTGACGCAGAGCCCAGTCCAGGTTGTTGCCCTTGAGAGGCGAAACCCGAAAGCGGGGCAACGGCGTTCAACAAGGGAGAAACCACATGAATCACTCTCCGGTGCTTGCCATGCTGCACACTGTCCCGGGCCTGGTGACGGAAATGGAAAGCCTCGCCGCGGACGTAGTACCAGGACTGCGTGTGCTGCACTACGTGGACGAGTCCCTGCTCCGGGACACCATAGCCAGGGGAACAACGCCTGGACACGTCCGACGGCGGCTGGTTGACTACGCGCGGTACGCCGAGGAATCGGGCGCGCAGGCATTGATGGTGAGCTGCTCATCCATTGGCGAAGCGGCCACAGCCGCCCGCGACTTCGTCTCTATCCCCGTGCTGCGGATTGACACTCCCATGGCCGATCTCGCCGTCGCGTCCGGACACAGGATCGGCGTGCTCGCGACCCTTTCGGTAACCCTTGGGCCAACCACCCGCCTCGTCCAGGAAGCAGCCCAACGGCAGGACAAATGGCCCCTCATCAGCGCAAGGAAAGCCGAGGGCGCTTTCGACGCCCTCCGGGCAGGCGACCGCGCACTGCACGACAAGCTGGTGCTCGAGGCTTTCGCAGAATTGGCCGGGGCGTCCGACGTCGTCGTTCTTGCCCAGGCGTCCATGGCCCGCGTTATCGAACAAACCCAGGACGAGCCCGGCGGACCCGCCGTCCTAACTTCCCCGGCTTCAGGGATGACACAGCTCAGCACTGTTCTCCGCCGCAAAGACTCCTGACTACCGCCCACCCGGGAAGGAACCAGCCATGCTCAACACCCCAACGAAAGCGCTTGCCCCTTGGCTGGGAGTTATCGCCGACGACTACACGGGCGCCTCCGACGTGGCCGGCACCCTTGTGAATGCCGGGATGCGCGTGGTCCAGACCTTCGGCGTCCCCGATCCAGCCGTGCAGTTGCACGATGTTGACTGCATCGTCGTCTCCCTGAAGGCCCGCAGCCTGCCCGCCGTGGAAGCTGTGCAACAGTCCCTTGCCGCGGCGCACGCCCTCACGTCACGGGGCGTCCGGCAGCTTTACTTCAAATACTGCTCGACGTTCGACTCGACATCGGAGGGCAATATCGGCCCTGTAGCGGACGCCTTGCGAAGCGAGTTCGTCCCGGAAGGCCAGATCACGGTGGTCGCCCCTGGAACCCCTGCTTTGGGGCGGACCGTGTACAACGGTGTTCTTTTCGCTGGAACAGATCTCCTGCAGGAATCATCCATGCGCCACCACCCGCTCACGCCGATGACAGATTCCAATGTGCTCCGGCTGCTCCAGGCCCAGACGGCAACCCCCGTGGGCAGCGTCGACTACAGCACCATTGAGGCGGGCGTGGCAGCCGTTCAATCACGGCTCCACAACCTGCGCGAGGAAGCGGGATACGCCGTCGCCGATACTCTCAACGACGGCCACCTGGCCGTACTGGGCGCCGCGGTGCTCGACCACCCGCTTGTCACCGGCGGATCAGGGCTCGTCGGAGGTCTGGCTGCTGCCCGGGGGATCAGCGCCCAACCGGAACCGGCTCCTGCCTCCCGGCCAACAGGGCCGGCAGCGGTCATTGCCGGCAGCTGCTCTGAGATGACAAACATCCAGATCGACACCTTCCGGCGGATGCGCCCCTGCTTCGTCGTGGACGCCGTCGCCATCGCAGCCGGGCAGGACGTGGTGGCCGAAGCGCTGCAATTCGCGCGGGAGCACCTTCCGGACGGCCCCATCCTGGTCCATTCCACGGCCGCCCCCGAGGAGGTAGCGCGGACTCAGGAACAGCTGGGTAAGGCCCGTGCTGCCGAGATTACCGAAAGCAGCCTGTCGGCGATAGCGGAAGGACTTGTCGCCTCTGGTTGCCGGCAGCTGATTGTCGCCGGCGGGGAGACGTCCGGCGCCGTTGTGCGCAAACTTGGCATCACCTCCGCCCGCGTGGGCAGGGAAGTCTCCCCGGGCGTGCCTTGGCTGGCAACGGAGACCAGCCCCGGGCTGTCCATCCTGCTCAAATCGGGGAACCTTGGAACCCCGGAGCTCTTCCTCGGCGCATGGGACCACAATCGATGAACCACTCGGAGAGCCGCAACGAACTCGTCCGGCTGGCCAGGTCCCTGCATCAAAGAGGCCTGACCCGGGGAACATCCGGGAACCTCAGCGCACGCGTGGAAGGCGGCGTACTGGTCACCCCCACCAACGCTTCCCTGGGGGAACTTCGAACAGGCGACCTGGCACTGGTCTCCGACGCCGGCGAGCACCTGTCCGGAGCGCGGCCGTCCAAGGAGGCCTTCCTGCACCTGGCCATGTACCGGGCGCGGCCGCAGGACCACGCCGCCGTCCATCTGCATTCCACCTACGCCACCGCCCTTTCGTGCCTGGACGGCCTGGACGACGGTGACGTCCTGCCACCCTTGACGGCCTACTTCGTGATGAGTGTGGGACGGCTGGTCCGGCTGCCGTACTTCGCACCCGGAGACAAGGGGCTCGCCTGGGCGGCCCAGGAAGCCGCAGCATCCAGCCGTGCCCTGCTGCTGGCAAACCACGGACCCATCGTTTCCGCGCCTACCTTGGCGCAGGCAGTGAATGCTGTTGAGGAAGTTGAGGAAACGGCACGCCTGTTCTTTCTCCTGAATGGCCACGACACCCGCCCTCTCCAGCCCGCCCAGGTGGCTGCCCTTTGTGCCACCCGCGGCTAGAAGCAGAAGCAATTCTGCACTCGACCATCGACAGCTCAACTGTTCTACTGTTGACAATCCTCTCGCAGCGGAGTTTTATTGGTGACTGGAACGAGAGCTGAATCACATCCCGCACGAAGAAGGGATGGGCCGCCCTCGTGACGCCGCTCGATCTTGCGAGCGGCAGGCATAGATAGAAACTTCACCTTCAGCCGGCACACGCCGCTGAACCCATTGAAGGGAAGCACATAATGGCCAAAAACAAGATCCAGACGGTGGCCGCCGGGCTCGCAGTCCTGCTGGCCCTGAGCGCTTGTGGCGGCGCGGCCACGGGCACCGAGGCAACAGACATTCCCAAAACGCAGAACACCCGCGACATCTCCGAAGGTGTCCAACCGGATGCGCAGGCAGTTGCCCTGCTGCCCGAGTCCTACAAGGCAAAGGGCGAGCTTACGGTCGCGATGGATCTGAGTTCCCCGCCCATGACCTTCCTCGCTGAAGACAACTCGACACCCATCGGCGTGAATCCGGACCTTGCCCGCTTGGTGGCCAAAAAGCTGGGACTGAAGCTGAAGTTCGAGAACACGGCCTTCGACACGATCATCCCCGGCATCGACGGCGGCCGTTTCGATTTCACAGCAACCACCATGTCCGCCACGGAGGAGCGCCTGAAGGTCATGGACATGATCAACTACCTCAAGGGCGGCTCGGCTGTGGCGGTACCGAAAGGGAATCCGCTCAACCTGACCAATGACACCCTTTGCGGCAGGAACATCGGCGTGACCAAGGGTTCCACGCAGCAGCTCAAGCACCTGCCCAATGTCTCCAAGTGGACATGCGAGGAAAAGGGGGAGCCCGCCATCAACGCCATCACCCTGCCCAACGTCCAGGAAGCTCTGACACAGCTTGACTCGAAGCGGATCGACGGCGTCTTCTACGACGCCAGCGGCCTGGCTTGGGCCGACGCCCAGCAGCCCGACCATTTCTTCATCCTGGAGCCCAGGATG
>Ga0307408_100000496_pt1 | contig 34230 bp, 31 predicted proteins | sample 322Cmetagenome_FD_202116 | JGI IMG/M metagenome (GOLD analysis project Ga0307408, IMG submission 202116) | Maize rhizosphere microbial communities from greenhouse at UC Davis, California, United States - 322HYB-C-3 | ecosystem: Host-associated > Plants > Roots > Rhizosphere > Soil | place...
GTCCCACGATGCGGCTTTCGCTGTCGGGGGCACCCACCAGATCATGCCGTTCAGCAGGGGGCGCTGAATGTCCGGACACGGCGCAGTCTGACATTGGCAAATCACGCGGCCCTTGCCAGGCGGCGGAGTGCCTGAGGGGGCTGGCCGTACTGGCGCATGAAGGCCTCGCGCATACGGCGCATATCGACGAAGCCGCTTTCCCGCGCGATCTGGTCCATCGGGTGGCGGGTTTCCTCCAGCATCAGCCGTGCTGCCTCCAGCCGCATCTGCTCCACCGCCTTGGCCGGGGTCTGCCCGGTTTCTGCCCGGAACGCGCGGGCGAACTGGCGGGGGGATAGGGCGGCCACCTCGGCCAGTTCGTCCACGGTCAGCGGGTTGGCAAGGTTGGCCTTGGCAAAGATCAACGCCTTCTGAATCCGGTCGCTGCTCGGCGCCAGTTCCAGCAGTTCGGAATGTTGCGACTGACCGCCCGCGCGTCGATGATGCATGACCAGCCGCCGGGCGATCGCGCCCGCCAAGTCGCGGCCAAGGTCTTTCTCGATCAAGGCGACCGCCAGATCGAGCCCGGCAGTAAGCCCGGCCGAGGTCCAGACCGGTCCTTCGTTGATGAAGATCCGATCGTCTTCCACCCGCACATCGGGAAACGTTTCGCGCATCTGGCGGGCATAGGCCCAGTGCGTGGTTGCCCGCCGCCCATCCAGCAGGCCCATCTGGCCGAGGAGGAAGGCGCCGGTGCAAAGCCCCGCCACCCGCCGCGATTCCCGCGCCATGGTCCGCAGGGTATCAAGCGTTGACTCTTCCTGAGGCGGCGGGGGGACCAGCCCGGCCAGCAACAGCAACGTATCGACCGTGCCGACCTCTGCCAGCGGCGTGGTCGGCACGGCAAATCCGCTCGATGACATGACCGGTCCACCATCCACCGAGGCGATGGACAGGGTATAGAACGGCTCTCCCTTAACGGCATTGGCCAGTTCGAAAGCGGCCTGCACCCCCAGTGCAAGGAACTGGAAACCGGGCGTCAGAACCATTGCAACGTGGGGCATTTGGGACTCCAGACGGCGCGTGGCAGGAAACAGTACTTTCTACGTCATATCAGACACTCGCGGTTCCGTCCATAAGGTCCTTGTCGAGAGCGAAGGCGCTCTCACCGCCACGAAAGGACCTGACCCATGACCGCCACCGCATCCAAACTCGGCACAGCTCTCATCACCGGCGCATCGACCGGGATCGGCGCCATCTACGCCGATCGCCTCGCCGTCCGCGGCTACGATCTGATCCTCGTCGCCCGCAACAAGGACAAGCTTCAGACGCTTGCCGCGCAGATTTCCGACAAGACCGGCCGCTCGGTCGAGGTGCTTGCCGCCGACCTTGCCGACAGCGCCAATGTGGCCCGGGTTGAACGGGTCCTGCGCGAAGATGCCTCGATCACCGCGCTGGTCAACAATGCCGGGGTGGGCACGCACACCACGCTGCTGGAAAGCGATGTCGAGCGGATGGAAGCGATGGTCCAGCTCAACGTCACCGCGCTGATGCGCCTTACCTATGCGGCGGTGCCTGGATTTGTCGCCCGCGGCGGCGGCACGGTGATCAACATCGCCTCGATCGTGGCGGTCGCTCCCGAACTGCTCAACGGGGTCTATGGCGGGACCAAGGCCTTCGTCCAAGCCTTCACCATCTCGCTCAACCACGAACTAGCCGACAAGGGCGTGCGGGCCCAGGCCGTGCTGCCCGGCGCCACCCGGACCGACTTCTGGGCCAACGGCGGCCTGCCGGTCGAACACCTTCCGGAAGAGATCGTGATGGATGCTGCCGACATGGTCGACGCCGCGCTGGCCGGGCTGAATCAGGGCGAAATCAACACGATCCCGGCCCTGCGCGATGCGCATCTCTGGACGGAATTCGAGGCCGCCCGCGCCGCCCTTGGCCCCCAGCTGTCCGCCACCCGCTCTGCCCCGCGCTTCCACGTCGCGGCCTGAACCATTCGCCTGCCTTTCTCTCTCAATCCTCTCCAAGCAAAAGGATATTTCCCCATGAAACTCACCGGCAACACCGTGTTCATCACCGGCGGCACCAGCGGAATCGGCCGGGGCCTGGCCGAAGCGCTCCACCGCCTTGGCAACAAGGTGATCATCTCGGGCCGCCGCACGGCGCTGCTCAAGGAAGTCACCGCTGCCAACCCCGGCATGTCGGCCATCGAACTCGACGTGAACAGCGTGGACAGCATCCAGGCCGCCGCCCGCGAACTGATCGCCAGCTATCCCGACCTCAACGTGGTCTTCAACAATGCGGGCTTCATGCCTTTCGATGACGTGTCCGGCGTGATTGACGATGCCTTGGCGCAAGAGCTGATCGCGACCAACCTGCTCGGTCCGATCCGCGTGACCTCGGCCCTGATCGAGCACCTGAAGCAGCAGCCCGAAGCGACCGTGCTCTACACCAGCAGCGTTCTCGCCTATGTTCCGATCGCCGCCAACGCGATCTATTCGGCCACCAAGGCGGCACTCCACTCCTTTGCCCTGTCGCAGCGGTTCCAACTGCGCGACACCAGCGTCCTGGTGCAGGAAATCGCCCCGCCGTGGGTGGACACCGACCTCATCTACAAGAGCGGCGACCCGCGCGCCATGCCGCTGGCCGACTTCATCGAACAGACGCTGGTTGCCCTTGCCACCGACGCGCCCGAAGTGATCGTCGATGCTATCCGCCCGATGCGCGATAACCCCGGCGCGAACGAACACGCCCTGTTCGAAGCCTTCAACCAGAGTCTGGTCGAAAACCCGATCCCGGTCGGCGCCTGAGCCGGTCCCGCTCCTTCCAGACACCTCAAGATCCCGAAAGGAACCCATCATGTCCCGCATCAACACGCTCGCCCCGGAAGCTGCGCCTGAAGCTTCGCAGGCCACCTTGTCCGCCATCGCCGCAAAGCTTGGCCGCGTGCCAAACTTCTTCCGCGTCCTGTCCAACAGCCCGGCTGCGCTGGGTGCCCACGGCGCGCTCAGCCAGGCACTCGGCAAGGCGCTCGACGTGAAGACGCGGGAACGGATCGCGCTGACGGTGGCGGCGGTGAACGGCTGCGAATATTGCGATGCCGCTCACACCTTCACCGGCTTCAACCTTGCCAAGCTCAGCCGCGAAGAGATCGACCTCGCCAGGCAAGGCACTTCGGCGGAGCCGCGTGCCGCAGCTGCAGCCGCCTTTGCCCGCCGGGTGGCCGAAGCCCGCGGCAAGGTCTCGCAGCGTGATGTGGACGCGGTCCGTGCCGCCGGGTTCAGCGAGGCCCAGATCGTCGAGATCGTGGCCGTGGTGGCGGAGAACTTCTTCACCAACCTGATCAACAACGTGGCTGCAACGGAGGTGGACTTCCCGGCGATCTGAATCGGCGCGCCGAAACGGCAAAGGGCACTCGCCTGTGCGTCAAGGAGCGCGCAGGCGAGTGATCCGTTGAATGGCAGCTACCGGCATTGCCGGACGTTCGTAGCAGCAGCGCTGTATGGCAAAAATGTCCCAGATTCTGCCTGTCCCGACGCTCGTCCCGCAACTTCAGCTTCCTAGAAGCGGGCAAGATCCGGTGATGCAGTCGGAGGCTGGGGCTGGTCCGACTGCCGACTGTCTGCTCTTTGTATCAGACCGGCGAGCTGCCCGCCGCAAATTGATCACTTGACCGTTGATCAAGAGATCGTCTGAAGTAGGCGATCGACTTTACGGTAGGTTGCGGAAGGGGGATGAAGGCGGCATGCGGTTTACTGCCGACGGCCCGGATATTCCCGGCGATCTGCTTGATGCGCGGGACGACGGCCAAGTCATATTTTTTTGTGGATCCGGCGTGTCCTTGCATCAGGCAGGCGGACCGACCTTTCCCCAGCTCGCCCAGCGCGTGATCACCGAATTGGGCGTTCCGAGCGAGAGCACGGCCGCCCAGGTCTTGGGGATCGCGCAGAACCTCCCGGCAATCGCTGGTGTGGGAAGTGTCGTCGCCACGGACCAGATTTTCGGACTGCTTGAGCGCGACTTTCCCGTGCAGGATGTACGGCGCGCGGTCTCAAAGGCAGTTAAACCTCCTGAGACTGCCATTCTTGATGCGCATCGATCGCTTCTCGACCTTTCACGCGGACCAGACGGCGTCACGCGGTTGGTAACGACCAATTTCGATTTGCTTTTCGAGGCCGCTGCGTCAACGCCGCTCGATTGCCTTGTCCCTCCCCTGTTTCCCAATCCGTCAAAGGGGACAGGGTTTCGCGGGATCGTGCACCTGCACGGCAAGGTCAACGACGCGTACGACGATATCGACAGCGAAGAGTTTGTTCTCTCCTCGGCCGACTTCGGCCGAGCCTATCTTTCTGACGGCTGGGCAACGCGCTTCATGCAAGCGCTGATCGAGCGGTTTCGCATCGTCTTCGTCGGGTACTCTGCGGACGACCCACCGTTGAAATACCTGCTCGAAGCGTTGCGGCCAAACTATGCCGGCGATCGGTTATACGCTTTCCAAAGCGGGGCCGCGAAAGCCGCTTCCGCGCTTTGGATGCAGAAGGGCGTCACCGCCATTCCGTTCGACCGCTTCGACCAACTCTGGTCGACAATCACGCTCTGGGCGGAACGCGCTCGCGATCCGGCAGCCTGGCATAATAGTATCGCCGCGCTCGCGTCACAGCCGCCGGGGACGCTAAAGCCCTTCGAACGTGGTCAGATTGCGCACTTAGTATCGTCCCAGGCAGGCGCTCGTGCCTTTCTCGCCGCGAAGCCGACGCCGCCCGCGCAATGGCTGGGCGTCTTCGACCCAGCGATCCGGTACGCCACGCCGACGGATCGACTGATCGATCCAAAAGGCACGGCGATCGATCCATTCGCGCAGTTCGGTCTCGACAGCGATCTGCTACCGTCTCCGAGCAACCCGCAAAATCCTAGAAGCGATCGAGCGCTACCCGACGGTGCGTGGTCGGCTCTCGAGCCGCTGCCCACCGACACCTACCCGAACAGCGCGATACCGCGATCGAGCATGCGTGGCGGAAGTGCCCAGGATCCGCATCAACTTTCTTCGCGGCAGTTCATTTTGTCCAACTGGCTCGGCGGAGTCGCCGAACAGCCATTCGCTATGTGGTGGGCAGCCGGACAGCATCATCTCCACCCCGCGCTCAGCGAGGCGATCGAACGAACGTTCGAAACGCCAACTGCCGATGCGGCGTTGCGCCAGACCTGGCGCGACCTCGTCGATGCGAAGCGAAAGAACAACCTACGATATGGCGGGCACGATCTCGCCGCCTACGGCGTCGTTTCTTCCGCCACTGCCTCCGGAGGTTGGTCCGAATGGCATATGCAGCGCCTATTCGAAGCAACCGCACCCCGACTGGCGGTACGGCGCTCCTGGACGGACGTACCGGTCGATCCGACCGCGTCCATCGACAACGTCATTGCGTGGGAAGTTCATTACCCGACCTACCCTGAGGTCGAAATTCCCGATGAATGGCTCCGCCGATATGTCGAGGGCTTACGAAGCAATTTGACGCTCGCTGTCGCCTTGGAGACGCGACTTCGCAGCGAACCATATTTCATGCTGCGCTCCTTCGAGCCGAACGGTGGCGACGACGAACATGATTTCGGCATAAACCACGCCTCGGACTTCGCGCATTACTTGATCGGCGCTCTGCGCAAACTCATGGCCTTTGATCCCCAGGCCGCGTCCGCCGAAGCAAAGCTGCTCCCGCGCCCATCAAGCCCGATTTTCTCTCAATTACAAATCTGGGTGGCGGGCCAGCCGACCCTATCAACCGCACGAGAGGCGGCCGCGCTTTTTCTTGGGCTCGATGCGGAGCACTTCTGGGACTCGGATCTGGAGCGGGATCTGCTTGGAGCGATCAAGGCCCGTTGGAACCATCTGGCCGATCGCGACCGGGCCGGGGTTGCAAAGAGGTTCCTAAAAGGCCGCCCCTCCTGGGAGGGCGTCAATCGCCACGACTTCCGGCGCTATCGAACGGCCGGCACGCTCAATCGCCTATACTGGCTGCAGCGTGAAGGCCTGGCGACGACAGCAGATATCGACGTCCGCGCCGAAATCACGCGACTGCGCCTGATCCTATCCGACTGGACACCCGAGGGTGCGGAGGCAGAACTTGAGCGCGAGCGGTATCGTTCCGGTTGGGTGCAGATCGACACCGATGCCACCAACCTCCTCACGCTACCCCCGTCGGAGATTCTGGCAGCTATCGCGGCCGGTGGAACGCGAGCAGGCCCATTGATTGAGCGCAAACCGATCAAGGGCCTGATGGAGGCTCGGCCGGTGCGGACGTTGGCGGCGCTAAAGTTTGCCGAACGACGGGGCGAAGCCGCGGCCGGTGCTTGGTCGGACATCTTGTGGGACGACGCGCGCGCGAAGGACGCGCCGCACGTCCGCCTGCTTATCGCACTGCGACTGGCGGCCATGCCTGAGGGCCTCCTCGTCCCGAACCTTCAATCCGCCGGCTTTTGGCTGAAACAGCGCGGGCAAGCGCTGTGGCGCACCTATCCGGGAGCCTATTTCAAGCTCTGGGATCGGCTCGCAACAACTGTCGCAACGCACCCCGATGCGGCCGGATCAGGCATCCTTTCAGACGGCGAACCCGACTGGGTGACGAGTGCCATTAACTCGGTCGCGGGCCGACTGGCCGAGCTCCTGTTCGAGGAACTTGAATGGTCTGACGCGCGTCCTGCAACCCAGATTGGGTGGCTGGAACGGGCGGGTCAGCTGCTGACACTCCCGGCCGATCAAGTGGCGTTCGTCATTCCGATCCTCACCATGCGGCTGGCATACCTGTACCACTGGGTCCCAGACTGGACCGAAGAACATGTGTTGGCAAAGCTAGAGGGAAATCCCGACGCTAGCTTGACCCGTTCGGCTCGTGCTGGATTTCTCGGCTATGGCAACGTCAATCGACAGCTGTTCGCCCGATTGAGACCGCTGCTACTGAGCCTGATGGCAGAGGACAGCGCGCCACCGCGCGGTTATCGACGGATCGTTGGCATACTCTTGTCGGCGTGGCGCCAGTACGATGATGGTGGAAACCGGCTGCTTTCGAGCGAAGATCTGAGAGCGGCGCTAATGACGGCTAGCGATGCCGATCGCGTGATGGCGCTCAATCAGCTGCAGCGTTGGCACGAGGATGCGACGGCGGATCCTCCCGCGCCCAATCCGCTCGCCGACAAGCTGGCGTTTCTTGAAGAGGTCTGGCCGCGGCAGAGTTTCGTCCGATCGGGCGGCGCGATGTCGGCTCTCGCACAAATCGCACTTACCGCGGGAGAGGATGTCTCAATCCTAACCGAGGCGATCCTTCCACTCCTGACTGTGGTTGCAAACGCAGCTCCGTTGGGACTGTGGTGGATGCACTCGCAAGACGAAACGGTCGCTGCAAATCCGGAAGAGTATTTGGCCGTCATGTCAGCGATCTTGCCCCTGCGCGCAGGCGACTGGCCGTACGGCGTTCAACAACTAGTCGAAAAGCTGGCCAGCATCGCCGCGCTGAAGGGCGATCCGCGCCTAGTTGAACTGCAGCGACGGATCGCCGGCATTTAGCGCGGCGACGGCAACCGGGTTCGCTAACCAGATGCACGCCGCGTTCGATCTTGTGGCTACAGCTGCTTGGGAAGCCAAAGCTTCGCCATCGCCTACTAGCTCGCCCGGAACGATCAAGAAAGGAGGTAGGAACGCAAACGTCAGGTGCCTTGGCTAGAATGTCCGCTATCTCACTCGCTCGGCTCCAGAGCCGACAGACCAAAATGTCCCCGAGACTGCCAAAAAGCGGCCTGTCAGGGATGGCCCTCAGACATCGAAACTCGCGCAGGGCTCCGAAATGTGATCGACCAGCGCACGGCCTCCATCTCGGCGATACTGTGTTCCCAAACATGCCGGGCCTCGCCATCCAAATGGTAGATTCCACGCGGTACGAGTGGTACTGACGCTCGCGTGAACTGGCTTCCCAGCCGCCGCCGAAATCGCAGTGTGGCCGGTTCGCCCAGTGATATGCCGACCACATGTTCGAACACCGGTCGGTCGCGGTGCCACCCAATGCCGGCGCCCGCGTCATAGCGGATGACTAGGGCCTGCACGAGATCCGCAGGATCGATGCCAGCAAAACGGGCGGAGCGCTCCTTTAGCGGCTGGAGCCAATTTGGGATTGGCTCCGTGGGTGCAAAAGTTCCGGTTTGAAAATCATAGTTCCATCCAAAGCTGTGTGTCAGGCGCTTGCCGGTCCACTGCTGAAATCGAAAAGGGCTGAGATCCACAGCGTCAATCTGGGCTATCAGCGCCCTCTCCTGCTCGGGCGTGATGAAATTTTCCGCCTGGCGCAGTCCAGGAAGCCGGGATTGGTCAAACAGGTCAGCTTGCCCATTGGCGAGATGGCACAGCATGGTCATGTCACACTCGACCGTTCAGAGGGCCAGACTGATCTGCACCGGCTTGGTTAGAATTTCCTCAATGGAAAACATATGCGCGGGCGGCGTCACCAGCAGATCAGCCTCTGGAACCTTGTAATCCAGCCATTGCATAACGTGCCGACGGTGGATGATCGCACCGTGCCGCTCCTGATAGCGCATCACCTCTGGGTTCGCGTCGACGGTGATGATCCTATAGTTCACCGGCCAGTCGCCCATGGCTGGCTCCCAGATGGCGGCGAGATAGAAGAAATTGCCGTCCTCCATGGTCACGCGGAATTTCTTCTCGCCATTGCGAATGTGAAATTCCGAGGCCGGCACCAAGCAGCGATTGCGGGGGAAATCCCGCCCTTCCGAGCGGATGAATTCATAGCGAACCCCGTCGCTGAAACGCGGGTTGGAACCCCATGCCGCCTCGATCATCTCAGTCTCTTGCATGTCATCCGGGTTGCGCCGGATGATAGCACGGCGACTTCCGAGCGCCTCGGAGTCGAAGGGAGTTGCTTTCGAGTCCATGGAATGGAACATACAGAGAACGAAAGGCGGTAGCAAGGCGCCGCAACCGATCAGGAGGCTTGATGTGTAACGACTATCGGCTTGAGGTGGATATCGCCTCGATCGTCGAGGATTTTGAGGATCTCAAGATCAAGATCAAGATGCCCGAGGGCACGCCGAATGTGCAGGCGCGTGCCGACATCAAGATGACTGATATGGCGCCGATCGTGCGGAGCATCGAGGGAGAGCGCGGCGCTGGCGAACTCGTCAATCGGCGCTGGAGCTGGCCAGGTCATAATGGCAAGCCCGTCTATAATTTCCGAAGCGAGGGTCGCGAGTTCACCTCACAGCGCTGCCTCATCCTAGCCGATGGCTTCTACGAGTTCACCGATCCCTCTGACCCCAAGCAGAAGCGCCTTGATAAATGGCTTTTTACCATGGCCGATCATGAATGGTTCTGCATCGCGGGCATCTGGCGCGAAAGCCCGCTGGGCGAAGCCTTCACGATGCTTACCATGGATGCCGGGCCGGACGTTGCCCCGTACCATCACCGGCAGATCATTCCCCTCGCCCGGGACCAATGGGCTGACTGGCTCGATCCCAATGTACCGGCCAAGGAAGTCCTGCGTTGGTTGCCCCAAGGCAGTCTGCCCGTAACCCAGGTTTATGGTGCGCCGCCCGCGCAGGGAGCGTTGCTCTGATGACAGTCGATGCCACCCTCGCCCGATTCGTCGATGCTCAGGCAAACAGCTACGCGATAGCGCTGTCCGAGATTCGCGCGGGTGCGAAGCGCTCCCACTGGATGTGGTTCATTTTCCCCCAGTTGCGTGGGCTTGGCCTTAGTCCCACCGCCCATTATTACGGCATTGCCTCTCTCGAAGAAGCGCGGACCTATCTCGATCACCCGACCCTTGCGTCACGCTATCGGGAATGCGTCGAGGCTCTGCAGCAGCTTGGCACAAGCGACCCTGTCGCGGTCTTCGGGACCATCGACGCCATGAAGCTGCGCTCGTCTCTCACCCTGTTCGAGGCGGCGACCCCCTCCCCTTTATTCGCCGAGGCATTGGACCGCTGGTTTTCCGGCGAGCGCGATCCGGCGACTCGGCACATGCTCGAAGCTTGATCCATCGTGGGACTTAAGCAGCGCAAAAATCGGGATTCATCGCCCTTGACGAATCCGCGCACCGGATGGAACATAAAGGGAACACTTGAGTCGTTGTTCCCATGTCCACGCTGTCTCCTTCTTCCGATCGGCTGCGCGCCGATCAGCTTGCCACGCTTCGTGCCGGGCTGTCGCATGAGCGCGCGCCCGGCAGTCCACCGCTGCCCTTTGGTTTGTCCGCGCTGGACGATCGACTTGCCGATCATGGCTTGAACAGCGCAGGACTGCATGAGTTTGCCGCAGCATCGGCAACCCTGAGCGATGATGCGGCCACGACACTGTTCGCCGCAGGAATCGCCGCGCGCTTTGCCTCACTGCCTGATCTCACGGTATTTTGGGCGCTGACCAGTTTCGATCTTTATGCCCCTGGCCTTGAGCAGGTCGGGCTTGGCCCGGACAAGGTCTTCTACGCCGAGGGGCAGAAGGACAGCGTGGTGCTGGCGATGGCCGAGGACGCCTTGCGCGACGGATCGCTGGCCTGCGTCATTGCCGAGGTGAAGGCGGCAGACCAGACAGCAACCCGCCGTCTTCAGCTGGCCGCTTCAGATAGCCAGACACCGATGCTGCTCTACCGCCGGCATCGCATCCGCGAACGTTGCCCGTTGAGCGGGCTTTCGTCTGCCATGACCCGCTGGCGGATCGGCTGCGTGCCTTCCGCCCGCCTGCCCCATCCCGGTGTCGGCCGTCCTCGCTGGTCGGTCGAGTTGGTCCGCCAGCGGAACGGCAACCCCTTCTCCCTCGAACTGGATGCGTGCGATGATACGGGTCGCCTCGCTCTACCTGCCGCAGCTCGCGATCGAGCGGCTCCGGCGGACAGAGCGGCCAGCCAGGCCGCCTGAGCCGGCGGCGCTTTCAGCCGCCCCTCGCTTCGCGCAACCTGTCGACGATAATCCGGGCGCCTGCTCCGTGCCGCGCGGAGGCGGCTGGCGGCCCGGCGCGCGATGGGCGCGCGATGGGGCGCTTGGGAACCGTCCGAGCCAGGCCGAGATCGACGCGCTCCCGACCCATCAGCGCCCCACCATGCGCGAAATGGGTCGGCGCAGCGAATCCGCCGAGCATCCCTTCAAGGCCATGCCGGCCGATGAAAGAGGAGCACGCACAGGAAGCGGGACGACGCTCACATGGTCGACGCTTTGGGGACAGCCCACCATCCTGATCGAACGCGCGGGGCAGCGTGACGTGGTGACAGCCGCCTGCCCTGTCGCGCTTGAACTCGGCCTGCGCCCCGGCATGGCGGCTGCTCATGCCCGCGCACTGGTGACGGACCTGGAGGTCCGCGATGCCGATCCTCAAGCCGACCAGGCCTGGCTCGACCGGCTCGCTCTTCATGCCGTGGGATACTGGACGCCCACCGCCTGCGTGGCGGGCACGGACGGGCTTTGGTTCGATCTCACCGGCACCACCCATCTGTTCGGCGGCGAGCCAAGCTTTTGCCGCCGTCTGCTCCGTTTCCTGGAGCGCCTGGGCTTTACCGCGAGCATCGCTATTGCCGGGACGCCGGGCGCTGCCCATGCGCTCGCGCGTTACAGCGGGCAGGCCATCACCTTGTTGCCCCCCGGCGGAGAAACCCAGGCTATTGCCGATCTGCCGCTGGCCGCTCTGCGCCTCGATCCCGAAGCGCTCGTGTCGGCTGCCCGCTTCGGTCTGGAACGCATCGCCGATCTCTATCCTATGCCACGCGGACCACTGGCAAAGCGCCTCGGACTCGCCACCGTCCGGCGGCTCGACCAGGCACGCGGTATGGTGGCGGAACCGATCGTGCCGGTCGTGCCGTTCGACGCACCGCGCGTGGAGCGACGATTGCTCGAACCCATCGGCACCGCCGAAGCCATCACCCAGGTGATCGGCGATCTGATCGATGATCTGGCGACCCTGCTACAGGAACGCGGCGTGGGGCTGCGATCGGCGCATCTCATCTGCCTGATCGTCGACGGCTCGGAGCAGCGGGTGGCGATCGGTACCGCGCGCGCTACCCGCGATCCCAGACATCTGAAACGGATGCTCGCCATGCGGGTCGAGAAGATCGATCCGGGTCTCGGCATAGAGGCGATGACGCTCACCACGCCGCGAGTCGAGGAGTTGAGGGCGCAGACGCTGGAAGCCGGGCTCGGGTCCAGCGACCGTCCGCCCGATATTGCGCCGCTGGTCGATCAGCTTGCCGGCCGGATCGAACCCGATGCCCCGTTCCGTCTTTCCTCCCGCGAGAGCGACGTGCCCGAGCGCGCGGTCAGCCGGACGCAGCCGCTCGCCAGGCCGGTTGGCTGGCCGGGCTGGAAGCGGCCGGTGCGGATGCTCAAAAAGCCTGAGCTTCTCTCCCACGTCGTGGCGCTGCTCCCTGATCATCCGCCCCGCCGGTTCACCTGGCGTCGGACGGAATATCGCGTGGTGGCGGGCGATGGCCCCGAGCGTATCCATGGTGAATGGTGGCGCAACGCTCGCGAGATGTGGGCGGTTCGGGACTATTTCCGTGTGGAAGCGGCGGGCGGCGAGCGCTTCTGGATTTTCCGCCGAGGCGATGGTGTCGACGCGCCGACGGGGGATCTGAGCTGGTACATGCATGGGCTGTTCGGCTGATGCCCCGCTATGTCGAGCTTCAGGTAACCAGCCATTTCTCGTTCTTGCGCGGCGCCTCCTCTCCCGAACAGCTTTTCTCTGCCGCGGCCCTGCTTGGACACAAGGCACTAGGGCTTGCCGATTGCGGGAGCGTAGCGGGCGTGGTGCGCGGCTGGGATGCGCAAAAGACGACCGGCGTGCGGATGATCGCAGGCGCGCGGGTTGATCTTGCCGACGGCCGCGCCCTGCTGCTCTATCCGACCAACCGTCCCGCATGGTCGCGGCTGACCCGGCTACTCTCTGTCGGCAAGGCGCGCGGCGGCAAGGGCTGCTGTTTGCTCAACTGGAGCGACGTCGCCCATCATGCCGAGGGCCTTGTCGCCATCCTGGTGCCGGACATGGCGTGCAACGCGACCCTCGCCAGCCTCTGCGAACTACGCGATGTCTTTGGACCCCGCGCCTATATGGCGCTGTCGCTGCGCCGTCGGCCGGACGATGCGGCGCGCCTGCATACCCTCGCCGCGATGGCGCGAGCGGCAGGCATTCGCAGCGTCGCGACCGGCGACATTCTCTATCATACGCCGGCGGCCCGCCCGCTTCAGGATGTCATGACCGCGATCCGCGAGCGGACCACGATCGACGGCCTGGGCTTCAAGCGCGAGCGCTATATGGACCGCAACCTTAAAAGCCCTGAGGAAATGGAGCGGCGGTTCGCCGCCTTTCCCGACGCAATCCAGGCCAGTGCGGACATCGCCGACCAGTGCCGGTTCGATCTTGGCGAAATCCAGTATCAATATCCCTATGAGCAGGTGATGGAAGGGCGCACGGCGCAGGAGGCGCTCGCGGCACTCACGCAAGCGGCCGCGGCCCGGATGTTCCCTGCCGGTCTCCCACCTGCCTACGCCAAACAAATCGACCATGAATTGAGACTGATCGACCAGCTCGGTTACGCCCCCTATTTTCTGACGGTCAACTCGATCGTGGCCGAGAGCCGGCGCCGCGGCATCCTTTGCCAGGGACGAGGCTCCGCGGCGAACAGCTGCGTCTGCTATATGCTCGGCATCACGTCGATCGATCCGATCCAGCATGAGCTGCTGTTCGAGCGCTTCGTGTCGGGCGAGCGCAAGGAGCCGCCCGATATCGACGTCGATTTCGAACATGAGCGGCGCGAGGAAATCATCCAGTGGATCTATGAGACCTATGGCCGCACGCGCTCGGCGCTGACCGCCGTGGTGACGCGCTATCGCACCCGCGGCGCGGTCGCTGAGGTGGGCAAGGCGCTAGGCCTGCCGCGTGACCTCACAAAGATGCTGACCGGTCTGGTCTGGGGCTGGTCGATGGACGGGATCACCGATGAACAGATCGAGAGCCTCAATCTCAACGCCGAGGATCATCGGCTGAAACTCACGCTGGAACTGTCGCGCCAGCTGATCGGTACGCCGCGCCATCTCTCCCAGCACCCGGGCGGTTTCGTGCTGACCCAGGACCGGCTCGACGATCTGGTCCCGATCGAACCGGCGCGAATGGAAGACCGGCAGATCATCGAATGGGATAAAGATGATATCGATGCCCTGAAGTTCATGAAGGTCGACGTCCTGGGCCTTGGCATGTTGGGCTGCATGAACCGCGCCTTCAATCTGCTCGACGAGCATAAGGGGATCAGGGTCGGCATGGCCGACCTTCAGGATGACGATCCGGACGTCTATGCGATGATCCAGCGCGCCGATACGCTCGGCGTTTTCCAGATCGAGAGCCGGGCGCAAATGTCGATGCTGCCCCGGATCAAGCCCAACCGATTCTATGATCTGGTAATCGAGGTGGCGATCGTCCGGCCCGGCCCCATCCAGGGCGACATGGTGCATCCCTATCTCAGGCGGCGGGAGGGAAAGGAGAAACCTGAATATCCCAAGCCGGAATTGAGAGCCGTGCTCGAGAAGACGCTGGGCGTGCCGCTGTTCCAGGAACAGGCGATGAAGGTCGCGATCGTCGGTGCCGGGTTCACGCCAGCCGAAGCCGACCAGCTCCGCCGCGCCATGGCGACGTTCAAGCTGACGGGCGGGGTCAGCCATTTCTACGACAAGCTGGTGAATGGCATGATCGCGCGCGGCTACCCTAAGGATTTCGCCGAGCGCACTTTCAAGCAGATCGAGGGCTTCGGCAGCTATGGGTTTCCCGAGAGCCATGCGGCGAGTTTCGCCAAGATCGCCTATGCTTCCTGCTGGATGAAGCATCATCATCCCGATGTCTTCTGTGCGGCGCTGCTCAACGCCCAGCCCATGGGCTTCTATGCCCCCGCGCAGATCGTACGCGATGCGCGTAACCATGGCGTGGAGGTCCGGCCGGTGTCGATCAATCACAGCCATTGGGATTGCACGCTCGAACCGGCCCGCGGACGGTACAAAGCCGTGCGGCTGGGATTTCGGCAGGTGCGCGGGCTTGCCAATCTCCATGGCGCGGCGATTGTCGGCGCGCGTGGTCCGTTGCCTTTCGGGAGTGTCGAGGAGGTCTGGCGACGGGCGGGGGTGCCACGCGCCGCGATCGAGCGGCTGGCCGAAGCGGACGCCTTTTCCTGCATTGCGCAGGACAGGCGGCATGGGCTTTGGAAAGTGAAGGGCCTGGGGGAAGCCCCCCTGCCCCTCTTCGTGGCTGCCGATGCGCGTGAAGACAAATTCTCGGCAGAAGGTCAGGAGGCGCCGGTCGAGCTGCGGCCGATGACCGAGGGGCGTGAGGTCGTAGAGGACTATCGTTCGCTCCAGCTATCGCTGCGGAACCATCCGCTCAGCTTTCTGCGCCCGCAGCTCAACGACATGCGGCTCGTGCGCTGCGCGGATCTTCGATCGATACGCGACGAGCGCAATGTCGAAGTTGCGGGCGTCATTCTGGTCCGGCAGCGCCCCGGTTCCGCCAAAGGCGTGCTGTTCGTCACTATCGAGGACGAAACCGGCGTGGCAAACGGCATCCTCTGGCCCGACCGGTTCGAAATCTACCGGCGACAGGTCATGTCCGCCTCCATGATCGCCATGCGCGGTCGGCTGCAGAAGGAAGGCGAGATCATCCATATCATCTGCGACCGGATCACAGACCATGATGATATGCTGCGTTCTATCGGACGCATGGACTTCACTGTCGCACCGGGGCGCGGTGACGGCGCGAGCCATGGCGGTGGCCCGGATCCACGCAACCCGGCCTTTCCGCATGGTCGAACCCTCGCCTCGCCGCCCTACGGCACCACGCCGGCACATGTTGATGAGATCATGCCGATCCGAAGCCATGATTTCCATTGACGATGGCTCGGGAACAGCGGTGCGGCAATGCTCAAGCCGGTTTCCGCCGAGCGGTACCAGATGCAGCATCCGTCTCCTCGCGAACGGTCCCCACGACGGCGGCCCTGCTCGCTTGTTCCTGCTCCAACCGGCGCAGGGCTTCCCACGCGCGCGAGATCTTGTACGCTTGGTCACGCTCGACGGGACAGAGAATGACTATCAGCGTTCTTGGCCCATTCTCGATGAGCCGTGCAAATGCATCCCGTTCGCCAGGCGTCAGACGATCGATGCCGGACACCGCGACCAGTCGGGGCTTGTCCTGGGTGAACGCCATATGCTGCTCAGGCTTCACCACCTGATCGAGATGGACCCCGATAAATTGAAGACCCAGCTCGTCCGCTATGTGACGCAATTCAGCAGCCGCATCACGGCCCGGTGCGATAAGGCTGATGAGCGCCTTGGGCTTTTCGACCGGCGCTTTCCACGAACTGATCAGTCGCCCGCGTAGGTCTTTTGGCAAGGCAACGTCGGACATCATATCCCCAGATAGTGAAAGCGAATGGCCCATTGCCGTCCCCAGCTTTGGGCGTCAACTTCCTGCGCCGCAGCGTCGGCATTTGCGGCATCGACCTGTGGCAGCGTCTCACGAGAGCACCGCCAATCACCTCCAATATGGATAAGGGTTCGAACGGGCTCCCCTTTTTAGGGCAGGATTCTACAAGAGGAGGCCACGTCAGTCGTCATAATCAGCACCACAGATGGAGCGACTGATGAAGCCTCCTGATAGGGATTTGCGTGTAATATTTCTCATTCGTCGTTTGAGCCAGCTGGAGGAAAAACAATTGTCGAAGACATATTCATTTGGCTTCCAATGAATCGGCAAACTCTGCTTTGCAACCCGCCGATAAAATTGGGAATATTTACCGGCGACCGCTAAAAAAGGCGCGCGGTTACGGTCAACTGGATAAGCGACGACGCTATCAAGATGGGCGCATTACCATGAAGCACGAAACAAATTGGTCGACGACCCCGCTGGACCGGACCACAATGACGAACCTCGCATCGAAGGCGCAGCAACTCAAGATCAGACAGTTCGGAAAGGACCTGGTCTCCGCCCCAGGATTCGAAATGCTGCTCGACCTCTATATGCAGGCAGACCCGCTTCCCCGTTCCCTGACCGCCCTGACCGCTGCGTCGAGCGCCTCGGAACGCAATGCGCTTCGGATCATCCACCGCATGGTGAAGCGAGGCTTGCTACTGCGTTATCGCGATCCATCGGATGGGCGTCGGAAGATCGTCGAACTGTCGCCCGAAGCGATCATTGCGCTCGACAGCTTCTTCGACCACCTCGTGACCTTCGTCAAACCGGCCCACGTCAAACCGGCCCAGCCCATTCACCCCGACCAAATTCACGGGCAGCTCGACGGTTAGCCTCCCTCAAGAAGGCGACTTGCAAGCCTTGGAAAATTGTAGCAACCTTATGCAGCAGCGCGGAAATATGGCTGGGACCCGTTGCAGGATTATCCTACCAGGCATGACAGGTGCCCATCCATGAGGGTTGGGCACACGCATTGGACAGAACCCTGCCGCCTTCTGGTGGCCCTGTCATGTCGTCGAAAATTCATTGCCAATCTTGTGCCTGCATCCCGGATGGCCGGGCGCGTTGACCGATGTTTCGCCATCGGGATCGGGCGGGGGCGGCTTCGGGTATCGAAGCACGCCTCGATACAACAACCTTTGATCACATCTATCGTGTGGAAGCGCCGCGATTGCGCCAATTTCTCAAGCGCCGGATTTGGGCGGAGGAAGATCGCAATGATCTCGTACAGGAGGCATTTCTGCGGCTCTTCGCATCGCGATCCGGCGCGGCGCGAAGCAATCCAGGCGCCTATCTCCAGGGCATCGTGCGCCATCTTCTGGCGGACCGGGTTCGCGCGTGGGCAAAGGTCCAGCGATGCCCGCCAATCTGGATCGGGGACGCCATGGAACCGCTAGCGCCCGACGTCGCCGCAGAGATCAGCGATCTGAAACACCGCTATCGCCAGGCCATTGAAGGGCTTCCGCCCAAGACCAAGGAAGTGTATTTGCTGCACCGCTCAGACGAAATTGGCTACAGGCAGATCGCCGAGCAACTTGGAGTCAGCATACGGACTGTGGAGTGGCATGTGGCCCAAGCAATTGTGCGCATCAGCAGGTCCATCGGTCCCGATGTCTGAGCCCGGCATGACATCGGACCCCGCGCGCAGGGACCAGCTTCTGGAAGAAGCGAGCTTGTGGTTCGCGCGGATGCGCGGCCCTGACGCCGAAAGCTTTCGCCCCGAATTCGAGAAATGGCTCTCGCTCGGTGCGGCGCATCTGGGCGCCTATAATCGCGCCGGCGAAATCTTCGCGGTCGGACGGTTCCTTGCGCATGAAAGGGCAGCCAGCAAGGATAAGCCAGTAGACGTGCCTGACACGGCGCCGACTGCCTGGCGTGTCTGGGCCATGTCAGCGGCGCTCGTTCTCGCTTTGGGCGTGACAGGCTGGGTCGCCTTCAACCAGGTGCCCGTCCGCAAGGCCCCAACTTCTGGGCACTCCAGAGTAGCAACTATCGATGCCCAGACCTTCTCGACGGTCGGCGCCGTCGGGCGCAACGTGAAGCTCGCGGACGGATCGATGGTCGCCCTCGAACCGGATACGATATTACGCACCCAATTCGACGGAGACCGACGCGAATTGCGGCTCGAGCGCGGCAGCGCGCGATTTGAGGTAGCCCATGAGCGGCGCCCCTTCACGGTAATCGCGGGCGGCGGGCGCGTGACGGCACGCGGCACGATCTTCGATGTAAGCCTCGCTTCTCCCGGCCGCGTCGTGGTCCGCTTGTTGCGCGGCGCCATCGATGTGGAGCGCCCGGAACAGCAACCGCGGTCGGGCGCATCATCCGCTCCTGCTGTCACGCGATTGGCTGTCGGAGACGAACTGAGTTTTGCGGTTCCGCTCCAACAAGGTCTCTCGTCGCAGCTCGCAGACAATGATGCGGCATCCAGCCAACCAGATTTCTCGCTGATCCGCGAGTTTGACGGTGCCCCACTGTCGGCGGTGGTGTCGGAAGCGAACCGCGATTCCCTGACCGCCATTCGTCTGGCTGATCCCTCGATCGGCGACATCAAGGTTTCCGGCCGCTTCCGCGTCGACAGCCCGGAACAGGTGGCAGGCCGTCTGACATCCCTCTTCGATCTCGAAGCCAAGCGCGAGGCCCCGAACATGATCGTCCTTCGCCGAAAATAGCACGCCCTTAAATTTATTTTGGAAAGCCACCCCGTAGATTGCACTTTTGTTGCGATGCTCTCCGTGAAGTCCCGCCAAAAGGGCGGGAATTGAGCGGGGGACGGTGATGGTGCGTATGCGGAATAAGCTTAGGATTCAGCTGCTTCTTGCGGCTGCGGCAGTGCAAGTGAGTAACGTGCCGAGTGCGTTCGCGCAGGCGGCAAACAGCCAGGAATATAACCTCCCCGCCGATGATCTTGGAACCGCGCTTCGGGCCGTCAGCCGTCTCTCGGGGCGCGAGATCATCTTCGATACGGACGCCGTCGCGGGCAAGCGCTCGCCACGGCTCGAGGGTCGATTCAGTGCCGACGACGCCGTCAAAACCCTCCTTCGCGGGTCAGGTCTGTTCGCCGAATATCAAAAGGACGTGATCCTGATCCGGGGGCGATCGGAAACGTCGGGTGTGGCCGAAGGCCATCCGGCGGATGTAGTGCAACTCTTCGTTACCGGTTCCCGCATCCGCGGCACGGAACCTGTCTCACAAGTCATTTCCGCTACGAGGGACGATATCACGCGTCGGGGCCGATCTGACCTCGGCGCCTATGCGCGCGACCTGCCCCAGAATTACAGCGGCGGTCAGAATCCTGGCGTCGTCGGTGCCGGTGCGCAGGGTAACAATGAGAATCTGACCTCCTCATCGACCCTCAATCTGCGGGGTCTTGGCGCCGACGCGACGCTAACGCTCGTGAACGGACATCGCATCGCCTATGATGGCGCAACGCAAGGTGTCGATATATCGTCCATTCCACTTGCGGCCGTCGATCGGATCGAGATCGTCGCGGACGGAGCTTCAGCCCTTTATGGATCCGACGCCGTTGCCGGGGTTGCCAACATCATCTTGCGAAGAGATTTCGACGGATTGTGGAGCTCGGCCCGCCTCGGAACGACGACGCGGGGCGGCGGTACCGAGCAGCAATATAGCGCCGTCACCGGCACGAAATGGTCGACGGGCGGCATCCTCGCGACGGCAGATTATCGGTATTCGACAGGTATCAGGGCCGAGCAGCGTTCCTTTGCCGATAGCGTGGACGGCTCCGCAACCATCATTCCCCGGCAGCGACAGATCAGCGCCATCGTCTCAGGTCACCAGTTATTGAGCGACTCGGTAACGTTCGAGTTTGATGGGCAATATAGCAGTCGGCGATCGACGCTCTTTCTGCCGAGTTTCGCCGACCAGGACGTCTTCACGAACGGCGTGATCACGCGCCCCCGCGTCGAAGCGTTCAGTATCACGCCGTCGCTGAAGTTGCGCTTGCCCGGCGGATGGGAAGCCCGGTTGAGCGCCACCTATGGAATCAGCACCAGCAAGGTGCCGGGTGACACGTTCACGAACGGCAGCCTTTCCAGCCATCGTGACGTGCGGTACAAAAATGGCACGAAAAATGTCGAAGGCTTCGCGGAAGGCCCCCTATTCCACCTGCCCGGCGGCGACCTTCGCCTGGCACTTGGCGCTGGCTTCCGATCCGTCAGCCTTGACACAGACAGCGCCCTGGCGGTCGGAACGACTGTCACGCCGATCCAGTCCTTTGATCGCAATCGCGATGTCGCTTATGCCTTCGGTGAAGTTGCGATCCCGATTGTCGGTAAAGGCAATAGTCTGCCTCTGATCCATTCGCTACTACTGACCGGCGCGCTGCGATACGAAAAACATTATGAGGTCGGCCATATCGCGGCACCCAAGGTCGGAATCGTCTATCGACCCGACCGAAGCATCGCGGTTCGGGCGAGTTGGGGCAAATCTTTCAAAGCGCCCACGCTCTACGATCAATCGAGGGGCTATCAGACGCTCCTGCTGCCCGCGTCCTTTTTTGGCGCGAGCGGTGCGGGAGCGAATGACAGTGTCCTTTATGCCGCCGGCGGCAATGGCAACCTGAAGCCGGAGAGAGCGACCACCTGGTCCACGACGGTGGAAGTATCGCCACAATTTGCCGAAGGGCTGAGGATTAGCGGCAGCTATTTTCATATTCGCTACAAGAATCGGGTCGGAACACCGATGAGTTCTCTTTTCGGCGTGTTGTCCAATCCGCTTTACGGTGCCTTTAACCAGAGCGACCCCTCATCGGTGGCGATCGATACCATCACTTCCTCGGCCCTGTTCGGCCTCGAGAATTTCACGGGCCGCCCCTATGATCCGACCAGCGTGATCGCGATCGTCGACAATAGGCTGCAGAATATATCAACGCAGACCGCTCGGGGTTTTGATCTTGCGCTGAACTACAACATGAAGCTCGGCCCGAACGACAAGCTGAACCTCAGCGGATCGGCCAGCTATCTCAAAAGTGAGCTGCAGCTTATACCCGGGCAAGTGCCCATCCAGAAGGCAGGAACTATATTCAATCCGCCACACTGGCGCGCCCAGGCGGGTGGAACATGGGAGCATGAGCCCTTCAGCCTTACCCTTTTTGGAAGCTATATCGGCGGAACAGTGGACAACCGCCGCGTTCCCAACGTCAGCGTCGACTCCTTCTTCTCGGTCGACATAGTGGCTCAATGGCGCAGCAGCGCCCCGTCCGGCGCACTCAAGGACGTGGAGACAAGCCTGTCCGTCTCGAATCTCTTCGATCGCGGGCCCTCCCCCATTCGCAGCGCCAGCAGCGTCGACCCAGGCTTCGATTCGACCAACTACCCGGCGACCGGCCGCGCCATCAGCCTGACCCTTTCGAAGAAGTGGTAAACACAATGCTGATCAACATCGCCCTATTGTTGGCTTCCACTTCCGTGGCCCTCACCCCGACGCAAACACAAGCCGTTAAAGATTTCACTCCGGCAGAATGTGCAAGCCTTGCTCCGCCCTCGCCTCTTAATCCTGACGAATATCGTCGCGCGCTGAAAGCCGAAGATCTGGTTCGTCTTCGTGACATCGGTCCAGCCAATAATGAATTGCCAGAACGCAGCTTGTTCGCCATTTCGCCAGATGGGCGGGCCGCAGCATTGCAGCTACGCCGAGCCATCCCGGAAACAAACAGCTATTGCCTCGGCATGTTTGTGCTTTCTTTGAAGGCCGGAGGCATACCCAAGGCGGTCGACCGCGGTGGGGATTTGATCCGGGCTACGCTCGATGGCTTCGGCAAGACCGGCATGCCGTCTGGAATTCCCCTCCCTATCACGCCGCAATGGTCCAGCGACGGCAAGTCGATTCTTTTCCTCAAACGAGCAAACGGCCCGACGCAGGTTTGGATCGCCCGCGCTGACGGAAGTGGTAGCCATGCCCTTACAAACAGCGAGATCGATGTCGAAGCGTTTCTGCTGCTGCCTGACGGGATGACTGTGGTCTACTCGACCCGACCGGCACTCATCCACGCGAAGGCCAACATAGATATCGAGGGACGTACCGGCTTTCATTATGACAACCGCTATTCGCCGGTCGCAAGCAATCGCCCAATTGCGAATGCCGGTCTCCCATTCGCGATCACAGCGCTTGTTCTCAGCAGCGGGAGTACGCGTCCAGCAAGCGAGGCTGAACGGACCATGCTAGAGACCCCTCCTCCCCGCGCGCCGCGCGATGACGAAACTGCCTTGAAGTCTCTCCGCTCTCCCGACGTCTGGCTTTCGACGATGGGTTCGCAGGGACTGGTACCTGCTACTCGCCCGGCGATCCGGGCGCGCGACGGCAGCGCCACGCACTGTCTTGCCGAAAGCTGTGCCAATGCCATCGGCCCAATCTGGAAGACGGCCGGTGGCAATGCCGTTCGCTTCCTTCGGCGTGAGGGTTGGGCCAATAGTGGTACCAGTGTCTATGAATGGAACTTAGTCAACAATCGGGTCAAGCGCCTCTATCAGACACAAGACTATCTGGCCGACTGCCAGCCGCTCGGGGATGATTTGCTGTGCGCTCGCGAGCAGTCGCTGGTTCCCCGACACCTGGCCCGGATCAACCTCAAACGATCGCGGGCGGAAATATTGTTCGATCCCAACCCAGAAATCGCGCATCTCTCGCTGGGCAAGGTGGAGCGGATCCACAACCTTAATGCACTTGGCATCCAGAACTACGCCGATCTCGTCTATCCGGTCGGCTATCAGCCCGGACGAAAATATCCGACCATCGTGGTGCAATATATTTCGAGGGGCTTTTTACGCGGCGGAACCGGCGACGAATTTCCCATCCAGCTCTATGCCAATGCCGGATTCGCGGTCCTGAGCGTACAACGGCCCTGGCCCGTTGGACTTGATGGAACGGTGAAGAGCGCGGACGAGGCCAACGCCAAAGATCTCGCTGGATTCGCGGATCGCCGCAGCACCTTGTCATCCATCGAGGTAGCCCTCCAAGGCCTCATAAGACGCGGTATCGTTGATCGTCAGCGTATCGGAATTACGGGACTAAGCGACGGGTCATCGACAGTGCAATTCGCTGCGCTTCATAGCGACCTGTTCGCTGCAGGTGCCGTTCCTTCGTGCTGCTGGGATTCATCGCAAGACGCGATTTTCGGCCCAGAAACAGCCGCCATGTTGAACCGGATAGGATGGCCAAAGTTCATCGACAATGACCGAGCCTTCTGGTCCAAGGTTGCATTGGCCCAGGACCCGCGCAAGATGCGCTTTCCCCTGTTGCTCAACAGCCCGGACGATGAGTATCTCTCGACCCTCCAGGGCTACACAGCATTGCGGCAGGCCGGCATGCCCGTCGATATGTTTGTTTTTCCCGACGAGCATCACATCAAATGGCAGCCGTCGCATCGGCTCGCCGTTTATGAGCGGTCATTGGACTGGTTCAACTTCTGGCTCAAGGGAGAGCTTCCACAAGGTGGTCGGCGATTGGCGGAAGCTCAATTTTGGGAGAAACTGCGTGACCGGCAAAGCAGAACCAGTGAAAGCGCCATGTCTCAGGCACGTTCTGTTCGCGAAGCCGAAGGTGGCTGACTTCATCCCATCACCTTCCGCGCTGCTGGTTTTCCGATGCGTGACTGCCATGCGTCGATCCAGGCTTCAGTGTCGAGCAGCAAAAGCAGGCGGACATATTCTGTCCGGGTTGCGAGCCTTGATGGCTGTAGAGCCAGTTCTACCGCGGCGCGATCAATGATCCGTCGCGCCGCCAGCTGGCCGTCCAGCAACCGCTCCCTGACCGCCGGGAGATTAGCCTGAAGAAGTTCAATTGCGAAGCTGTCCGGCCCGCCTTTGACCCTACGCTCGCGGATCAAGGGGGGCAGCCGGTCGAAGAAGGCGTCGCGCGCAATTGACCGGTCAACGCCTCCTCGGCAAACATACCAGCTGGGTATCGACAAACAGAGTTCGATCACGGGTTGCGAAAGCAGGGGCGCCACGGCCGTGAATGGGAGCCGCCGGTCATAGCCGTGAAGATAATGCTGAGCTCGCAATATCATGGCGACATGTGCTGCCTTCCCTGGCAACGCCTTGACCGGAGAGTCAAGCCAGGGGTGAGATGGGGGCCGCTCTTCAACGATGTCCAGCGCCTCGCGCGAAAGAAATTCCGGATCGAACTTCCAACGATATTTCTGGCCACCGCGGCGCGGCACAAGCAGGGCATGGCGAAACACTTCCCACGCACTTGCGCCAGTAAGGGCCGAAATGTCGCGCCAAGTGGCAATCAGATCACCATTGAGCCCAGTCGTGAGATATTGGTCTACGAGGGGTCGAGCGGAATGGCTGGAATGGAAGACATTGTCCCCGCCACTTCCTGTGTAAAAGGCAACGGCTCCCTTATCCTCTATCAAGCGCAGAAGCGGCGCGTCATAGGCCAACCCATGGGTGCGGCCCCCAGGCCGCGGCAAATGTGCAAAAGTTGAAACGTCAATATCCGCATCAGTCAGCTGATAGGTCACGGCCGTCAGGTCGAGGCCGAGTTCATCGCAAAGCACCCGAGCGAAGGGTTCCTCATTTCCTCTCGGTTCAGCGGTCGAAATAGTGAAGCAATCCAGATCCAACGCGCCCTTCAAGCAAGTTGCAACGATTGAGGAATCGAGCCCCCCGGAAACCGCGAGAACCGCCTTGTTGTGCGTTGCGCCCCAGCTTCGCGTGCAATTATGGACGATACGACCCAGGCGCTCGGATTGCTTCTCGGGACTGATGTTCAAATCATGGGCGACATAGTCCCATGGCGACCAGAAGGCGCTGGTTACCACCTCATTCTCGAGGATCGTGGCGCTGCGGCCGGCAAGCAGTTCGGCCACACCTTCCAATCCCGTTTCGCTGAGCGGCAGGTCTCTGACATAGAGCGTCCTGGTAACGCCGCCCCAGTCGATCGCGGGTTTGACGATACCTGCCTCCACCAGCAGTTCTGCATCCGATGCAAAGCCGATCGCATGCGGGCTGCGGCTATAATAGCATGGTGTGCTGCCAGAGGGATCGCGGAGGACAGAGGTTCGGCCGCCACCGTTCCACAGGGCCACATAGGACCCCCAGTAGCGAGTGGCGAGCGTCTCGACGACATTTTGTCCGATCGCTGCCGCATCCGTTACCTCAAGCTTGGAAAGCGCTGGTCCGACACCATGACGGTGGAAAAGATCTCCGATGACGATGCCTGCGGGAAATTGCAGCGCCGATCCGGTCTGGTTGGTCAGCACATGGACTGACCCCACCGCGCTGTGATTGGTCAGCCCGGTTCGCGCGGCAATTGCGCCGATGGCCAATTCATTCCGGCTGCCGCGGGGAATGAGGATCAGGTAGCGGTGTGCCATCAAATCTCCAAAATTGGCGTGAAATGGCGTATGCGCTCCATTCGGTCGTTGACCACAACAGCGCCATGCTGAACCCAACAATGCGCCGCGAACGGATTGACGCTGACGCCGATGACAAGGGAGGCAGGGACGCCTCGATCAATGCACAGCCGGTGGAAGGCAATCGATTCCGGCAGGCACTGGTCCTTTGCCCGGAAGACCTATCGCGCAGAGTCGAAGGCACTGCAAACCAGCGAGATTTCGTCCGCCGCTTCATGCGCACATGCCGTCAACGCCGCTTTGCGCTCGCGTACGGCGCGAAGAACTGCGTTCAGGGATTGGGAACGAAGCTTTCTGCCCGCCAGGTATCGAAGCAGGAACGCCTGGACACCGACAAGCCATGCGCGCCCAACCGGCTGCGGCTGAAAGTCCCGTGTCGCGCGCTCAGGCGGAGAGCTCCAGCCGACCTTGTCTTCCCCTGCCTCTGGCACGAGCAATCCGGTACTTATCAAGCTATTCAGGTGCTGATCTGGTCCTCCTACGGTTACTTCGCCAGCGATCCACGCACGGAAAGCCTGATCGGCTTTGCCAGAAAGGGCAAAATAGCGATCGGCGCGCACATCGAGGAAAACGATGGTCCCGGCGCAGTCGCAGAAATGTAGCCCATTCCGTAATCGTAGATGCATGGCAAGCTCTCGAAAAATGGGCGCACGATCGAAAGACCGTGCGCCCCGATTGATCAATCGTCGGAGATGCCGCCGATGATATACAGCGACTGCTGCACGTCGAGGACGCCAAATGCGCCACCTTTGGTTTCCTCGGTGGCGACGCCCAGATCGATGAGATCTTCTTCATGGGTTTCGATATTCTGCATCACACATTCCTTCACATCAGCCGCGAAAATTTGCGGCTCACTCACAATAGGCCGGAAGACATTGAGAGTTTCCCGAATATTTCTCGACACCTTGGCGAGAAATATCCTGTCCCACCGTCCCAAATATCCTTGATAAGAATAGGGAATTATTATCTCATTGATTTTTCTCAATATTATGATCAATTTTGGATTGCCGCTGACTTTCATCTTCGGCGGCTAAGCGGTGAATTCTCCGCAGATGATAGGATTCCAGCCGCCGCCGCATGCTTTTCTGAAGGTCCGTAACGTCCTCCTTCACCAGCGTTCGAAGTTCCGCGAGCGCTGCCGGCACGCTGATCACCTCCGCGATGCGCGCATAGTGCAGCCGTTCGTTCATGAGGCGAATATCGTCGATGACACGCGGATTGGATGACGCGGCAGCAATCGATGTGAAAATTTCGGTCGCGAGTTGGGCGATGCCGACCGTCCCCAGAGCCGCGATTGCACCGTCAAATCGAAGCAAAGCCTGGCGCAACGCCGACGTCTTCAAGCCTGCGACGATGGCGATTGTCGCCTGCATGTGCCAGGCTTGCTGGTCCGCGATGGATGTCGGCTCATGAACCGGGACCATGAAGCCGCTTTCCGAATGATGGACGAAAATGCCCTGCCCAACCAGGATGCAGGCGGCTTCCCGAACAGGGGTCTTGCTCGCGGAATGCCGATCGGCAATCTCCTGGATATCCAGCCTGCGGCCTGGCGTGAAGATGCCGGCCAGATAATCGGCTTTCAGCGCATTATAGATCCGTTCCTGGACAAAGGGCATTGCTGCCGCCATCAGAATTTTGCTCCTGTATCGCCGGGGGGTGACTGCCAGACCGGCGTCAGCGCGCGGGTCAGATGGTCGAGGTTGCGCCTCGAAATCATTTCGATGCACAGGCGCTCGATTTCGCCCATATCACCCGTGGCAAGTTGCCGGGGAAAGCTCATCTTCTGCCCCGCGAACAGGAGCGGGATAAGGATGTGTCCGGTCGACAGATCCAGCCGATAGGCACAAAGTAGATGATCATCAAGGCGTGACCTGGGGTTTCCAGATTCGATTTCACGCAGCCAACGCACGCCCATGCCTAGTTCTCGTGCAAGCTGGCTTTGCGTTATCCGTCTTTTCTTCCGTGCTTCCTCAATTCTCCGTCCTGATTGTAGCTTGATATACAAGAGCGGGAATTCAGCCACGGAAGTCGCGTCTTCATGCGACATACCGCATCTCCTTTATGGAGGATCCGCCCGCCAAGGCCTTAGCGAATTCAAGTGCTAGGTGTGCATACCACCACTGTCAAACAGAACATCGGTCAAATTGTCGGGATCATGTGACCATATCCCACTGTATTTCTTTACTCTGGCACCGAACAATCCGACCGATCCGGGAACTGTGACCGCACATAGGCTTCCATGATCGCCGGCCGCGCAGCTCCCGCCAGCTCATGAAGCGCGAGAATATAGATCGTGCCGAGCGTCGGCGGCGACCGTTCGGGCGCCGCCTGCCTGATGCGCTCCACGATGCCCGTCGCAACGGACCAGAGACGGTGCGGCGCCCCAACATGATGCTCCTGCTCGCCGCTATAGCGGCTCACATCGAGACTCGCGAGGAGCGCCAATATCCGGGAGGCCGGAATGGTGCCGAGATGATCGACCGCGACATGAAGCGTGGTCCCCCAGGGGATCAATGCGCGCGTCGTACGAATCAGATGACAATGACTCTCGATCAGCGTGTCGATTCCGGCCTGCGAAAGTTTGAGCTTAAAGCTGCGCGTGGCACGACTCATCTTGCTATCTCCCTGCCTTTGACTATCTGAAGACCTCACCAATGGGCCTGGCGAAGCCGTTTTCCTTGGATTGTCGACGCAATAGCGGCATTAAAGTGCCGAATTCTTTCAACATCCGCCCATTTTGATCAATTGGGACGGCGAGCGCGATTTCCGGGCCATTTGCGCTTTCTTTCGCCGGATCGGCACTTCAGTGCCCTGCCCCTTGCGGCGCCCGAACGGGCGCGTCATGCCATGGTCACGGAGCGATTGATCGCAGTCACCCCTGGGGGCGCTGACGACGTTCAAACCGTCACAGTCCAGTTTTTCATCCATTGCGCGATCGGGCGCCACGGGAGACGCATGCCATGCGCTTAACAGATACCAGTTTTATGGCCGCAGCGGCAGTCCTGCCGCTCATCGCCAGTCCCCCCTTGTTGGCGCGGACTGCAGGCGACGCCATGCCCACCCATGCGAACAGAGCCCCGACATCCCATGTCATCATCCAGGGCAGCACCGGCTTCGTCATCCAGGAGGCATCCAGCGACGACGTGATCGCACCGGCGATCGGCGTGGGGCAAACCATCAAGCTCGACAACCGACTGCTTCGCCGGTCGCGCCCCATCCTGACAGGAGGCGACCATGCGCTGGGCCAGTAAATTGCTCTCCGCGTCTTTCGTTTGCGTGGTCCTTCCAGCGATGGCGCAGACCCCACAGGCTGATCCCCTCGCCAGCGCCGCCGCGCAGGCGGAGCAGCAGCTCAAGCAAAGCTTCACCAACCTCCAGTTCGAGGATTTCGGACCTTCCCCCGTCAAGGGTCCGATCTACCAGGCTCTGGCCGGCGGGCGCGTCATCTATTTCGCGCCGGAGAGCGAGCATCTGCTGTTCGCCGCGGTCTATGACAGGAACGGCACCAACCTCACCGCGCTTGCCCAGGATGCCGGCGCGCGCAAGCGCCTTGCCGCCATCGATCCCGCCGACGCGCTGGTGATCGGCCCGGCGGGCGCGCCCAAGGTCATCGAGTTCACGGATCCTGATTGCCCCTATTGCAGGGCACTCGATCGCTTCTGGATGACCAAGGCGGCGGAAGGAAAGCCGGTTCAGCGGCTCATCTATTTCGTCAGCGGCATCCATCCCGAGGCCGCCGCGAAGGCCGAGCATATTCTCTGCTCCCCCGACAGGGAGGCAAGCTTCAAGGCCATCTATGAAGGCGCAAAGCCCCTCACTTTAAGGAAATGCGAGGCAGGCGCGAAGAAGATCGCGCGCGATGCGCAAGCGGTCCGCAAAATTGGCGTTTCCGGCACGCCAACACTCATCGTCGATGGGAAATTGGTGTCGGGCTTTCAGCAGGGCGAACTCGAGGCTTTCCTTGAAAAGCCGCAGATACGCCCGGCGTCCTGATCCGCATCACCCGCGCGCGGCCACGAATTTCAAACCGGGCGGGTGCCGGTCCCAAAGGTGCTGGGAAACCGAATAGCGAATGCCGGCGGGCGGGCGCCATAGGAGCCGTCCAGCACGCCCGTCGGCCGGGACGATGATGATCGCCGCCGGCAAGCATCGGATGGCTCTTTTCAACAAGGAGACTGCACATGATGACAATGCTCCGGGGAAGGACGTTCCGCACGATCGACGCGGCGGTCCTTTTCCTCCTGGCCGCGATCGCCGCGACCGGGATCGCCCACGCCTTCCAGGCGCCGGCCGCCGGCGATCTCGGCTACGACATTTACGACATCGTCGTAAACCAGGGGGTCAAGGGCCCGTTGGGTTTCGTCGGCGGGGTCGCGGCCTTCCTGTTCGGCGTCTCGCGCCTCTTCTCGAACATCATGATCGGCATCCCGACGATCGTGGCGGCGGTCTGCCTCATCAAGGCGGATTCGATCCTCCAGACCTTCGGCATGGTCATCTGAACTTCGGCTCCACCGGCGTCGGAACCTCCGGCACCGGTAGAGCCAATCAAGACCGAGGGCGATGGTCGCCTTTGGGAGTTCACGCGAACGCGTGACGAAGCAAGGGAGAAGAGCGTTGGACGAACGTCTGCCCCAGTTCCTGCATCGGCCGGTCCAGATCCTCTGGTTCGACAGTCAGGAGTTCATCATGGTGATGAGCACGATCTTCGTCGCCGTCATCGTCGGCGGGATCATTGGATGGGCGTTCATCGGCGCTCTTCTCCTCTTCATTCCCTGGAAGCGCACCAAGCCCAGAGGGTTCATCCAGCACCTCGCCTGGCGCTGGGGCCTCGTCCGCTTCCCCCATTATCCGGGTCCGACCCAGACCCGCTTTTTCGAGTAGCTCCGATGCCATCCATCTTCCGGCGCAAATCCGATGGGGACATGATCGGCGACACGAGGCCGAGCTGGCATCTCCATCGCTACCTGCAGGGGTCGGCCAATCTCTTCGAGGAGAATAGGCTGCTCAAGGTCGCGATCGGCGGCATGTTCGGCATCACTGCCATTCTCGGCACGGTCCTCTACACCTCGAACCAGAACCAGCGAACCGTGATTGTGCCCTGGGTGTCGAAGGCAGCATCAACAAAACGGGAGATGAGCCCGACGAGAATTTCTACCAGGCGGTCCTGGCGGGCGATCTGTCCATGCTCGACGCTCGTGAGCGCCTCGCCGTACGCTTCGCGCAGAAAATGGGCACCGAACCGCGATCACTCTCCGCCGACGAAGCGTTTTGGGCTGAACTGAAGGCTGCCCTTAGCGACTCAGAGATCGTCGATCTGACCTATTGCTGTGCGGGCTGGATCGGTCTCGGCCGCGCTGCACATGTGCTTGGCATAGATGCAGCCTGTCAAATTCCAGAACTGCAAACGACTTGAGTTCCCGGACGCGCTTGGTCCGCGGCCGGCGTTAACTGAACTGATGCGGTGGATGCCTCCCTTCGCCCGGCATTAAACGGCACGGCAGCGACCCGCGCACTCGAGTGATGAAGAAGCAGATGTCTTTAGAATAGCCTCACGCCCAGTTGAAGCCCAGCGCCCAGATCCGGTGCGCCCTGCGATAGTCCGGCGCTGCCGTATAATCCGAGTGATAGCCGGTTCGTCAGACCCGCGTTGATTCCGGTCGAGATTTGCTCCTGATCGGGCGCGAGCCGGCTGAGGCTCTGAGCATAATCGTAGGAAATATGTCCCCGCAAACCAGCAGCAATCTGCCCGGCGACGCCGGCCCGAGCCGAGATAGCATTACGCAGGTCAAAACCCTGCGGGTCGCCGGCAATGGTATAGGAGAGATCGGCAAAGGGTGTGATGCGGCCGAAGCTTTTCGCCAACTCGGCTCCCATCATATAATCTGGCTTGCCCGTTCCCAACTTCTTGCGCTGCGACGCCGTCGGCACTTTCATCTGCCCCATCACCGTCAGTCCGACGCCGGAAAGCGGCACGAGATAGGATGCGCCCAGTCGCAAATCGCCCAGCCCCTCGCGGCGCTCGCGGGTCGCCGGCTGGCTTGGATCAACGATGATAGGAAGCCCAAACAGTCCCCCGCCGCCGCCCACGACATTCCCCGGGGCGTCAATGATTAGATAAGGCAGCGTCACGGTGAATTGGAACCGGCCTGTTGCGATGCGCAAACTCGTGGGAATGGACGTGGTTTCAACCTTTTGCGCTGTACCAAAGGTCCCGTCCTGATATTCGATTCCCGTCGAAAGCTCGGCGCCCGCGCCCATGGGTGTCCGCCGGGTTATGGTGGATTGCTCTCCGATTTGGTCCGCCGCCTCTGCGGTCGAGACGATCGCCAGAGTTGCGATTGCGGCCGATATGACATGACGCACGACTTGTTCCCCACGCTTGATGCTTCCGGCGGGAAACGGTCGGCGCGGGCAGTTTAATCCATGGCGCCTCTTCTAAAGATCGAAGATTTCCGTTCGAAGCGAACGAAAGCTCAGGCGCCGCGACACGGTCGCGGGTTTGAGCCGCCGCGCCTCGCAATAGTCGACATAGGCCACGAGCCGCGCTTCGCTGGCGGGTAGACCGATTCCGCCCTGTTTCGCCGAGAAGCGCGCATAGCAGTCGCAATCGACCGCAAGCGCCTTGATGCTGGCGGGGGCCCGCGCCTCGAGGCTCTTGCGAAAGGCTAGCGCGTCGAGAGCGGCACCCTCCCCTGTCAATAACTGGAGCAAGGCAACGAACTGGGCCTCGCGATCCTGCGCGGAACCGGCGTGGCGCCGCGGCAGTTTGGCCTCGCCCGGCGCGAGCACCGTCACGATCTCCCCAGAAACCGCAGCTTTGGCTTTAGACGGGCACTGTGCCCGCGCGGACAGGGACAAGGCGGATTTGGCGCGCATGGAGGGATATAGAGGCGAAAATCCCGATGTCACTATCGATAGGACCCCATTATCGATAGTGAGGCTCGCAACCCACAACTTCTTATGGCAGCTAAATATAACTCAGCGACACCTGTTATCTTTCAAGGATATCTCGCAAGTAAATCTCCGCCCGCTCTAGAGTGATTTCCGAGCGATCGGAACCGATCGCTGGCTAAGAAATCGCGGAAAACAAAGAATTCAGAGCAGTGATCTGATTCAATCAGATCGAAATCCGCTCTAATTCTTTTTGAACGGTTCTCGCATGGAGACCGAACTCCTTTGCAATTATATCGATTTCTTTTTCATCTCTCCATCGCCGAAGAAAAATGGCCTTCCGTTTTTGAGGGAGGTTGACGAGCCCTCTCGACAGAGCGCGAAGCTCCACAATCGCGGCCGCTATCCTTTCTGGATCAGGGGCCAAATCGACAAAGCTCTCAAGCGCTGACGGATCAATCAACGGTAGACGTTTGTCGCGCCGAACTCGATTGAGCCCGTGATTGACAGCCATTCGGTAAAGATAAGCACTTGGCCTTGTTATTTCGGGCGCCACCATTCCGCTTCGAATTTTGACATAGACATCGTGCAACGTTTCGGCGGCGAAATCGATCGACCCAAATTTGCCAGTCAGCTTGGCCAAAAGACGTGCATAATTCGCTGTCAGGAGTTGCAGCAGTTCGGACGCACGTTGCGGATTTCCGCCTCGGATAAGCTGTGGTGTCAGGCGGAACGCACGCCGTTTCCGGTATCATCGATATCCGAATGATGGTTCTCCGGCTTACGATCCATGATTCGCCGCGACTCTCACTTCAATCGCTGAGACGTTCTTAAACACAAGGATACTCCTCCCCGCTTGGACCTTTGCCGCCAAACAGGCAATGCGGATGTTCCCGATATTCTAAGCAACAAATGGCCAAAACCCGCAGTCTGCGCGCCTTCCACCGGCGTTTGCATGAGCAACATTGCAACGTCAGCTTAGTATGGGAGCAGATCCGTAACTTGTGCCGGGCCTTTCCTGAAATCGACTCTTCCGGTGACATTGACCCGATCTGTGGTCCTGAAATTGAAATTGCACCACACTGAGCCTGCTTGCACATGTTCGTGAAGTTCGATTTCGCGGCCATTGACGCTAGAGACGCGCAGGCAAATTCTCGTTTCGCCATTTACCCGGGGTGACGCCGACTTTGCGCGAAAACGTGTTGGTGAAATGAGCTTGATCGACGAAGCCGCATTCAAGCGCGATCTGGGCGATGGGCCTGGCCCGGTCCGCCAGCAAACTCTTTGCGTGTGACACTCGCAATTCGACCAGCCATGCATACGGAGCTTTTCCAACTGAGTTTGCAAATGCCCGTTCGAAATAGCGTAACCGTGGCGCCGAGGCCGCCTTGCGCGGTAGCCGGATGAAGGGCTGATTGCCGCTCGGATAGGGAGCGGCGATGGATAACGAGATCAAAGGTGGACCAGCGAGTAGTCATATGAGTGCTCATAC
>Ga0307408_100000497_pt1 | contig 34174 bp, 23 predicted proteins | sample 322Cmetagenome_FD_202116 | JGI IMG/M metagenome (GOLD analysis project Ga0307408, IMG submission 202116) | Maize rhizosphere microbial communities from greenhouse at UC Davis, California, United States - 322HYB-C-3 | ecosystem: Host-associated > Plants > Roots > Rhizosphere > Soil | place...
GCACGGCGGTATTGCAAGCTACTACCGAGCAATTGGTGGAGCGCGAGGCCTATATCGCGAGCATCGTAAACTCCATGCCGGTAATGTTGATTGGTTTGAACCAGCAATTGCAGATTACCCAATGGAACAAAAAAGCCGAGGAAATTACCGGTCGCCCGTTAAAAGATGTCGTCGGAAAAAATTTATGGGAAGCCTATGCGGCCATTACACTCACGCAGGAGCAGGTGAAAACGGTATTGGAATCCGGTGAAACCCTCACACTCAAACATGCCCAGCGCGGCCAATACAGTTTTGATATCACCCTCTATCCGCTCGACAATCACAATGACACCGGCATAGTGATTTTGATTTCCGACGTGACCAAACAAGTCAATGCTGAAAATAAAGTGGCCGAGCGCGATAAAGTATCGGCGATGGGTGAACTTGCATCGGCCATGGCCTACGACATCAGCTTGCCGATGCAAACGATTTTGTCGCGCGTGACCCGCGCCCGGCAAGAACTGGAAGCGGCAGACCTGGGTGAAGTAAAAGAATTTTTATTGCAGGAGGTAGAGACTGTCCGCCTGAGCGCACACCAGGCCACCGCGATTGCGCAGAACTTGCTGGATCTTGCGGGCAGCCATCGCGATAGCAAACAACTCGCCGATGTGCCGCCGATTATGGACCGCAGTATCGCACTCGCAACGGATTTGTTTACCGATGCCGATAGCCTCGCGTTTAAACACATTAATATCCGCCGCAACTACGCATCGCCCTTGCCGCAAATTCCCTGCTTCCCTGCCGAGCTGGAGCAGGTATTTGTGCGTTTGATGCGCAATTCGTTTTATGCACTCAATACCAAAACCTGGGACGACGACAACAAACCCTGGATCAATATCGAGATCGGCGAATTTTACGATTCGCTCTGGATTAAAATCGAACACAACGGTAAATGCCTAAGCCCAAGCGAGCAGCTGGATATTTTCCAACCCTTCTTTGCGATTACTAATCATGAATCCACCTGCCCGGTAGAGCAGCGCCTGTCCTATTCGTATTTCATCATCACCGATCACCACCGCGGCCAAATGGCGGTGACTTCAGATGAGCAAAATGGAACCTGTTTTAATATTCAGTTGGCGTTGAGTTAACGATTCAAAAAAAAATTTGTATGTAAAAGCTGCTGCCATAACCTGACAGCAGCTTTTTTTATACTCGCAGTTTTTTAACCGGAGATGTATCCAGTGAACGATGCTGATAAGAGCCCGTTGATGAAAGATGGTTTGGGGGTGCATGCCGTTAAACGCATTGCCAAATCAGTTGCACTGGTGGTGCCGGGATTTAATGCCAAGGCGTTCCAGCGAGATGCGGAGCGCGGCCTTGATGAGCTTGAATTAAAAGCGCGCGTGCATCACCTGATTGCAGTTTTACATCGCCACTATGATTTGCCGTTTAAAAAGCTCAGTAAGTATTTGCAGGATCTGCCTGAAGTTTGGGATCGGGGAAGTGCTGTAGATAATAAAGCGGGTTTTGCCGCTTGGCCGTTGATTGATTATGTTGCCATCCATGGTTTACAGCATCCTAAAGAGGCGCTGCAAACGCTGGAAAAATTAACTCCAATGTTTAGTGCAGAATTTGCAATCCGCCCTTTTATCCAGCAGCACACGGATCTCACTTACACAAAATTACTGGAATGGTGTGAGCATCCGTCAGAACATGTACGCCGTCTTGCGTCAGAAGGTTCCCGCCCACGCTTGCCCTGGGGAATGCGCTTGCCGCAATTTATTAAAAATCCCGAGCCACTGATTGGAATTTTGGAACAATTGAAAGCTGACGAGAGTTTATATGTGCGCCGTTCGGTGGCGAATAACCTCAACGATATCAGTAAAGATAATCCCGAGTGGATGATTAACCTGTGCGAAAGCTGGTTGGCTGATTCGAATGAGCATACAGATTGGATTGTAAAACACGCGCTGCGTAGTTTAGTAAAAGCAGGTGATGTGCGGGTATTTCCATTGTTGGGTTATGCAGCTAAACCCAATGTAATCGTGAACGATATAACGCTGGACAAAAAGCGTATTGCAGTAGGGGATTCAGTCGGTTTTTCTTGCACTATTACTGGCGGGAAGAAAGCGCAGAATCTGGTGGTGGATTATGTCGTTTATTTTATGAAAGCCAACGGCAAACTGGCGTCCAAGGTCTTTAAATTAAAAAATATTATGCTTGCTGCCAATGAAACCATGGCGATCACAAAAACCCATTCGTTTAAGCCAATTACTACCCGTCGCTATTATGCGGGCATGCATCAGCTGGCGATTCAGGTAAATGGCAAAGAAGTGGCGCGTGCGGATTTTTATGTGAGTGCATGATAGATCATCGCTGGCAGATATCTGCCAGCGACGAATTAATTTACGGCACGCGGCGCCAATGCTCTTCAATCAATATCCCGTCTTCCATGCCTTTATGAATCCATAGGTCTTGTTTAATCACGCCATTAAAGTGATAGGTTTTTCCCATCAGTCGCGCTTCGGAGGTAACATCAATTGTCTCTGCATAGTCATCACCGTTAAAAGAGTAGGTGCCGGATGCCGCTACGGTAAATTTCCCGTTTTTTTCCCAAGTGATAAACGCAAAATGCTGCTCGGATAATATTTTCCGGGAGAGGGTGCTTTTGTCTTTTATTTCACCGACCACTTCACCTTTTTGGTTTTTATAAATTGCGTATTCCAGCTCCCAGGTGCCGGCCAAGATTGCTGTGGGATTGGCATTGGCCCACTGGCCCAGGGCCAGCGTTGCTATTGCGATTAGCGTTAGTATTTTTTTCATTGTTATATCTCTCGGTTGTGTTTGGTTGATTGTTATGGCACCAGTCTGGCTGGTGGTTGGATTATGCATGAATCCTGCATGGGTTATGTAAAGAACGGATGCAGCTAAACAAAAATTAATATTTGCGGGAATAAAATAGCAGTAGTTGTATTTTATAAAGCGTTTAATGCAGCGTTGAGTTTATTTTCCAGTTCGGCTTTTAATTGCAAGTAATGACCAAGTTGCACACCGGTTTGTTGTGCAATGGTTTCATGGCAGAGTGATAAGTCCAGATCGGTAATGTAGCAGGGGTAGCGCTCGCCGTGTTGGCGTCGGCGAACAATATAACTTGCCACCGCTTTAAATAAGTCATCGCCATACGCCAGTGTAGAAAATTCCTGTTCGTTGCAATAAATGGTAAAGCGGAGTTGCTGGCCACTATCCATTTCGGCAATGGCTTTGATATTAATAAAATGCAATTGGCTCAAGTCGCTATGCAATTGCCGGCGCTCGGCATAGCCTTGCTGCTGTTTGATATTGCCCACTAATTCGTAGATGGCAATATCCTTGGTGTCGGGCAGCGTGCCTGTGTGGTCGCCATCCAATAATTGGCGTTGCATGGCGGCATTAATAAAATGGATCAGCGGCCGCAGCAGTGTCTGTTGGTTGTGGTATTCGGTGAGTGTGGTAAATACCGAGCCTTTTTCATCCACAATGGTGATGCGCGCCTGGGTATGTTCGAGTTGATAAAATACACTGATGCCGCGCTGTTTTACCTGTTCGCAAACAATGCGCAAGGGTTTGTCGCGCAGTCCGTAGCGATCAATCACTATGGGGCTGAAATCGGTTTGTGCCTGTGCGAGCCGATCCAATAATTTTTCGTAACTTTTAAAACGCTGGATTTGTAATTGTTGCTGTACAAATTGCAAGAGTAAATATTCATCGCCCATTTCCAAAATGTAGCGCGTACTGCGCGGGCGGGTGCCGGAGTAATAACAGCTGATCAGGTCGCGCCACAGTTCGGTTAAACGCTGGGCGATATTGTTGCCCTGGCCGCTACTAAAACAGCGCACACTCAATTCAGGCAAGCTAAATTGTTTTCCGGGCGGAAATAGACGGAAGTAGTGCTGCAGGCAATTAATCAAAGCGTCATTTGCGTAATGTCGGCAAATCAATTCACCCCAGGAATTAATATGGATAACATCGGCGTTGATCATCAAGTTTTCGCGCAGGCCGCTATAGCCGAGTGCATCGCGTTGACTGCTGAGCATTTGCATACCTTTTTTATGCAAATCGGCCTGGGGTTCAACGCCGGTATTGACGATAATCAATAAGTGTTCAATCGTCGCCGGGCGAGTAAATTGTTGGTGCTCAATAGTTACGGGAACGGGCAGCCATTGTTGCAGGGCTAGAATCAACTGTTGTTTTTGGTTAGCGCTGAGGGCAAGCTGTTTACCAATAATATCCACTTTGGTATGGCTGGCTAAAATTTCGTTGGCGTGGCACCAGAGCAATAACTCCAATAAACTGCGCGAGCGTTTAATCGGTTCCACATCGATATTGCGCAGCGCCAAATCATTTTGGCTGCCGCGCACCACTTGCCAACTTTCGCCGCTGTCATTTTGTTCGCGAATAAAACACAGGTTGTCTTCACTTAAATCGCGAGAAATGCCTGGGTTGATCCATTCAATTTTTCCCGCTTTGCGCTCAAATGCCGCGTGCAGTTTGCGCCCTAGAATCTTTAACTCATCACCGCTGATGGCGATATCACGTTGCTGGTGTTTACTTAATTCACTCAGCAACCGGTAGCTGTGGTTGAGTTCGTTGACCAGCAGGGCGCGCTCGGTAATCACATGGGGTGCTTTCCAATAGGCGCGGTTGTCGAGCATGTGTAATTGATGCGCGGACCAGTGCCAACTTTTTACCAGTTCCTCCAATAATTTCCGCTGCCAGGATTTGTTGGGCTGGCGGCTGGTGCGCGACAAAGGTTTGTTGACTTTGAAATAAAAACAGCGCCGCACTAAATCCAGGCGCTGCAATTGGTTATGTTTTTGCAAATACTGTTCAATGCGGCGATACACCATCACGTAGGGATCGAGCGCGTCGGCATCCGGATCTTGTGCATATATCGCACGTTTGAAACTAAGCGCCAGTGGTTCGCCGTTGATTAAGATATCGTCGCTGTATGGCTGCGCAGTTGAATCCGGGTGAGTGGCTTCTTGTTGGTTGAGTGCTGCGTTAATGCTGTCTTGATAAAGGTTGATCTGCGTTGAGGTCGCTTCAATAATTGCCGACGGATACTCTGTGCCATTGTCGCTATCTGTGGTTATTTCGCTGCTGGCATATACTTCCAACAATAATAATTTCAATACCGATTTGTAGGGCGATTCAATTGCTTTGTAGAGCTGCCAAATACCAGCGCCGATAAATTCGTTGGCAGGAATTGATGGCAAGCCGCCAAAGTCGATCACATCTTCGCGATTGAGAAAGCGCTTGCCTAATAATTTTTCGCGGTAACTGTTGTAGTTGTGTTCTTGCGATGCGGGAATAAACCACCAGAGCGGAATTTTCCCCGCAAGCCACAAGGCAGTGCGATAAAATTCATCGAGCAATAAATAATGTTGTGCTGAACCGCTGGCCTCGCTGCTCAGGCATTGGCTGCGCCGGCTGGAAAATTCGTCGCTGCGCATTAAAAAGAAATGCACCTCTAAATGGATTTGCACCGCAGCCCACTGGCTAATCAGTTGGCACTTGCGTTCCAGCTCGGGTAAAAAGGCATGGTCATCGGTAAGGCTATGGCACACCCACACATCCAGATCGCTTGAATCGCTCTGCGCAATAGTGCCGACACTGCCCATAATAAACAGCGCATCTATTGCCGTATTTTTTTCGGTGAGGTCGCGGTTGTATTGAAAACTGCGCGCGAGGATTTTGGCTAAACGCAATTCATCATTGTCAGGCGTATAGTGATAGACACCCGCAGGTGTACTGTGGGAAATATAACCCGGCAGCATGGGATGGTTGACGTGAAATAAGAGCGGCAGTACTTGCAAGAATTGTTGCTGGCGCTCAGGTAGTGCTGCACAAGTGCGCTGGTGACGCAGTTGGTTTAAATTAAGAAACCGCTGCTTGAGTTGATTGAGTTGTTTGCGATCAACGCCTTCATCGATATCGTGTATGTCTATTGGACGTGAATACATAGGCCTTAGTGATGCGAATTGCCGTTAGTGACTTTTTTCTTGCGCAAAATATCGGCGAGGGTGGTGTAGAGTAATTCCGGGTTGACCGGTTTGGATATGTAGCCGTTCATGCCCGCCGCTAAACAGCGCTCGCGGTCGCCACGCATCGCCTGCGCGGTAACAGCCACAATAGGAATATCCTGTTGCAAACTATTCGCGCGCAATTGCCCTGCGCGAATGCGCCGTGTTGCTTCAAGTCCATCCATTTCCGGCATTTCCAAATCCATTAAGATGGCATCAAAGGGTTCGCTGGTGGCTTCCAATAATTTCAGGGCTTCAATACCGTTGGCAGCTATGACGGTAGTAATTTTTTTCTTTTTCAGAATGCCGCGGATGACTTGTTGGTTGACGATATTGTCTTCCGCAATCAGGATGCGCGCACCTTCTAGCAACTCCTCGATATCGGTTGGAGTAATAATTTTGGGGCTGATTTCTTGCAGTAATTGCTCGCGCCCAATGGCTTGGCTGATAGCATCAAACAGGCGCGATTCGCTCACCGGTTTACTTAAAAACTCATCGACCAAAATGGCATTGGGGTCAGCGCTGGAAATTTCATCGCGATGATAAGCGGAAATTAAAAATACGCGCGGTTTTTGTTTGAGGCTGCGGTCAGATTTAATTAATCCGGTGAGCTGCAACCCATTCATGTTGGGCATGCGGTAGTCGAGTAGTACAAAATGGTAGGGCTGGCCTAAATTATCCGCCTGACGGATGCGTTCAATCGCGGCGATGGGGTTATCTATTTCATCGACTTGCAAATGAATACTGCGCGCAGTGCTGGCGATGATGGTGCGCGCAATAGTGTTGTCATCGACAATCAGTGCGCGGATATTATTTAAATCGCGCGGATGGTTGATCAGTGTTTTTTCACCCAGATGGCTGTGTTCAAACGCCGCGCTGAAAGTGACTTTACAGCCTTTGTTCAGGCTGGATTCGATTATAAAATCGCCCTGCATTAAATGCACAAGGTGGCTGCAGATACCGAGGCCGTAGGTATTTTTTTCGGTTTCCGGCGTATTTTTGTTAAATACCAAACGCTCTTTGATGTGTGTCAATTTTTCTTCCGTCATGCCCAGGCCAACGTCTTCAACGCTGAATTCGAGCACGACTTGTTTGCTGGTTTGGCTTTTGCGCACCACTCGCACTATGACTTGATTGGTATTGGAATATTGAAATGCATTGCTGATTAAATGGCCGAGGATTTGGCTCAGGCGCGAGGCATCGCCACGCAGGAAGCGCGGCACTTCGGGTTTGATGTCATACACAATATCAACCGCGCGATGCAGCGCGCTGATTTCAAACAGGCGCGACATTTTTTCAAACAATTGGTCAAGATCAAAATGGGCGTATTCAAGAATGACCCGACCCGCCTCAATTTTAGAAAAATCGAGCAGCTGGTTAATGATTTGCAAGAGCGAATCAGCCGCTGAATTAATACTGGTGAGATAGCTCTGCTGCTGTTCATCGAGCTGCGTATCTTGCATCAAATAACCGATACCAATAATCGCATTCATCGGTGTGCGGATTTCATGGCTGACGCGCGCGAGAAATTCACTTTTGGTTTTGCTGGCGAGATCGGCTTGCGCTTTGGCATTGAGCAGTTCCTCGCGCGAACTCATAAAATCGGAAATATCGGTATTCACTCCCACGCAGCGGCTGGCGTGGCCCTGATGATCCGGCTCAAAAAATTTTGCTTTGGAATGCACCCAAATAATATTGCCATCGCGATGCAACATGCGAAATTGCAATTGCAGCGACTCTTGTTGGTTATCGATAGCAGATTGATATTCACCGAGCATGGTGTCCACATCATCCGGGTGGACAAAATAATCGCGCAGGGTATCGAGATTGCCGGGCAAATCTTCGTAATCGTAACCGAGCATGCGCAGATAGCTGCGGCTGAAATAAATTTTGTTGGTCAGTAAATTCCAATCCCAGAGGCCATCATTGGTCGCTTCCATCGCGTATTGGTAGCGCGTGTCGCGGTCAACCATCACCCGCAATTGCTCGTGCTGGTGCATAAAGCGGAACAGCCAGCCGAGCAGGCTGGTGAGCGCTTTGGTGTCCTGTGTGTGCCAGGTGCGCGGGTTGTCGCGGTGCAAGGTCATAAAACCGCGCAATTGGGTGTGTTCGCACAGGGGAATAATCAGGCTGTTATAAATATCCAGCGCTCGCAGGCCCTGGGTGGCCTCGGCTAAATCGTGGTCGGTCGCGGTAAGGGCAAGCGCGTTGCCATCGCGCAGGTGGCGGAAGTAACTGGATTCCGGTTTGAGCAGGAAGTAGAGCCAATCCGGATGCTGCAAGCGCTGACGGGTGGTATCGCTCAGATCCGGCGCAGCCCATTGGTTCAACAAGCTGACACTGGCGGAGTGTGTATCCCAACCCCAAAGGCCAATCTCGCGCAGGTCCAACAACTTGCCTACTTGCGCCAATACTTGTAGCGGGCTGGATGAATGTTGTTGCTTGACTAAAAACTTGAGTGTTTCCATTACCCAGCTTTCGTCGAAAATCGGCCCTTCGGTTACCTTCCCCTTGGCCCCGAGGCTGGGCGCTGGTGCATCTTGCTCATCGGTGCCAAAGTCACCAGCAGCCGAGGCGCGCAATTCGCGGATTGCATGCTGGGCTTGCAGCGACTGTTTCAGCGACGCGAGTTCCTCCTCCAGCAGCAAAATTTTAGCTGCCAGTGCCTCTTCAGACTCTTCTGAATGCAATGATTTTTTACCCATATCCTTTTATTCGCGTCTCGGTATTTATCTGGACAAAAAACAAGCTGCCAGTATTAAAGGCTAGCCCATATTGGTGCGAATACCAGCGGTTGAGGGGGAATAAAACGATGATTTTGGCGTCAGAAGGGTTTTCGATGTAATCAATTAGGATCAATCGATTGATCTTAATTGATTTGTTAGGGTAAAATTAAGATCAATCGATTGATCTTAATGGTGATTTATGTTGCAAGTATCTGAAAAAGAAGTAAAAAATCGCCTCTGGTTTGATAACCCTTGGTGGGAAGAGGGAGAAAAAATCGAAGAGCGTTTTGCAAAATTACCGCGAAGGGCTTATTTCGGTCGCTTTTATTCTTTGCTTTCGGAGCGATCCATCAATCGGGCGATCATTTTAATGGGGCCACGCCGAGTGGGTAAAACGGTGATGGTCTATCACGCTATAGACCGATTGCTACAAGAGCAAAATGCGAAGAGCATCCTTTATCTATCGTTAGAAACACCTATTTATACTGGTTTGAGTTTGGAAAAAATCTTGAATCTTTTCCTCGATGAATTTGGCCACAAGCGCACTAGCCGGTTAACAATTTTTTTTGATGAAATCCAATACTTGCGCGATTGGGAAGTACATTTAAAATCTTTAGTGGATTCGTTTCCATCGTTTAAATTTATCGCTACTGGCTCTGCTGCTGCCGCGTTGCGGTTGAAGAGTCGGGAGTCGGGGGCGGGTAGATTTACAGAGTTTATGTTGCCCCCGCTAACGTTTGTGGAGTATCTAAGCTTTATTAATCGAGAAGACGAATTAATCACCAGAAATGAAACTAATAATGAAGTTACTTTCAGAGCCACAAATATTGAACAATTAAATGAAGAGTTTATTAATTACTTAAATTATGGTGGTTATCCAGAGGCTGTTTTTTCCGACATTATTCGCAGTGACAGTTCGCGTTACATCAAAAGCGATATTGTGGATAAGGTGTTGTTGCGCGATTTGCCTAGTCTTTATGGGGTTAGCGATATTCAGGAGCTTAATCGCTTATTTACTACGCTTGCATATAACACGGGAAATGAGGTTACGTTGGAGGCGCTCTCCCAGTCATCTGGTGTGGCAAAAAATACGTTAAAACGTTATTTGGAATATCTTGAAGCGGCATTTTTGATCAAACGAATTAATCGAATTGATGAAAATGCCAAGCGTTTTACCCGCACTACATCGTTTAAGGTTTACTTAACTAATCCCTCTATGCGTGCAGCGCTATTCGGGTATGTAAATACCGATAGCGAAGCTATGGGGGCGTTAGCTGAGACTGCAATTTATAGTCAGTTATTCCATGGCGATGTATCGGAACAGATTTATTATGCGCGCTGGAAAAAGGGCGAGGTGGATATGGTTATGCTGAATCCCCTGACGCAAAAACCTAAATGGTGTATTGAGGTTAAATGGTCTGACCGCATTGCATCCAATCCCGGCGAGCTTGAAGGGCTGATGCAGTTTATTGGCGATAATAACTTGCGCTTCGATACTAAGGTAACCACTAAAACCCGTAGCAGCTTGCTTGCTTTGGCGTCTACCTCCATTCGATTTGTACCTACCAGTATAGAAACCTATTCACTAGCTAAAAATATTTTGGAAACCAAGGATGCTATGCGGCTGTTGGAGCTACCCATTAGTCAGATTGAAATATTTTGATGGGGTTAATTCATCTGAAAAAATTAAGATCAATCGATTGATCTTAATTGACTTTCGATAGATAACCATTTGATTTTAAAAATAAAAAAGCCGCACATTGAATGCAATGTGCGGCTTTTTTAGGGTCGAGTTGACTTATTTCCGGCTTTCAAGGCTCGCTTTGGCGCGACCAACGGCAGCTTTAACCTGTGCCGGTGCTGTGCCGCCGATGTGGTTGCGCGCGGCAACTGAACCTTCCAGCGTCAATACTGCAAATACATCTTGCTCGATGACGGAGGAGAACTGCTGCAGCTCGACCAGACTCATCTCGGACAGGTCTTTACCGGTTTGCACTCCGTAGGCAACTGACTTGCCGACAATCTCGTGCGCATCGCGGAAAGGTACGCCGCGACGCACGAGGTAATCCGCCAAATCAGTTGCGGTAGAGAAGCCGCGTTTGGCTGCTTCATACATCTTTTCTTTGCGCGGTTGGATCGCCGGGATCATATCCGCGAAGGCGCGCAGGCAATCTTTTACGGTATCGATGGCATCGAACACCGGCTCTTTATCTTCCTGATTGTCTTTGTTGTAAGCCAAAGGTTGGGATTTCATCAGGGTCAGCAGTGCGGTCAGGTGACCATACACACGGCCGGTTTTGCCGCGTACCAACTCAGGCACATCGGGGTTTTTCTTTTGCGGCATGATCGACGAGCCGGTGCAGAAGCGATCTGGTAAGTCGATAAAGCTGAATTGCGATGAAGTCCAGAGCACCAGCTCTTCGCTCGCGCGCGACAAGTGCATCATCAGGATGCTGGCGAAAGCGGCGAATTCGATCGCGAAATCGCGGTCGCTTACTGAATCGAGCGAGTTTTCGGTCGGCGCCTCAAAACCCAGCAGTTGTGCAGTGTAGGCGCGGTCGATGGGGTAGGTGGTGCCGGCAAGTGCAGCGGCGCCCAAGGGCGATTGGTTTACACGTTTGCGGCAATCCATCAGGCGGCCGTAGTCGCGTTGCAGCATTTCAAACCAGGCCAATAAATGATGGCCAAAAGTCACTGGCTGGGCGGTTTGCAAATGGGTAAAGCCGGGCATGATGGTATCGGCATTGGCTTCAGCGACTTGCAGTAAACCTTGTTGCAGGCGGGTCAATTCTTTCGCGATTGCATCGATTTCGTCGCGCAAATAGAGGCGGATGTCGGTGGCTACTTGATCGTTGCGCGAGCGTCCGGTATGAAGTTTTTTGCCGGTGATGCCGATGCGCTGGGTGAGCAGCGCTTCGATGTTCATGTGCACATCTTCAAGGCTGACCGACCAGGTAAATTTGCCTGCGACTATTTCTGCACGAATTTCTTCCAGGCCAGTGATGATCTGGTCGCGCTCGGCCTCGGTCAGCACGCCGACTTTGGCGAGCATGGTGGCGTGGGCGATTGAGCCGTTGATATCGTGGTGGTAGAGACGGTAATCAAACCCGATGGAGGCGGTAAAACGCTCAACAAAGGCGTCGGTGGCTTCACTGAAGCGGCCGCCCCAGGGTTTGATCGGTTGGTCGTTTTGGCTCATGAGCAGGTGTCCACAAACTGGAAATAATGAAAGAGATGTCGGGTGCGATTAGGCTACCATTGGTATCGGCACATCAATACGCAAGCTGCCCTGACCCGCAGGCCGCGCATTATATAGCCCAAAGGCTGAATTAAACACTGATAAAGAAGACGCTAATGACTGGCTCCAGGGCTTCCGCTCGCAATACAAAAACGCCGCGCCCGGCACCGGCCGAGCCGGCTAATCCGTTTTTGCCGGATTTGTGCAGCAGCCAATCGGTCTTCCTGCTCGTTCTGGTTGCGGAATTATTGGCGGTGTTGCTTACCATCAGCGCCTCATCCGGATTGCAGCATTTTAACTGGGACAAGCTCGCGCTCATTTCCGTGCAAGTGCAATGGATTGTGGTGTTCAGTGCAGTGGCTTTATGCCGCCTGCGTTTTTGGCTGGGTAGGCAGAATCATGTGCGCGCCGGTGTTGTGAGTTATGCGCTTGTCCTTGCGATAACACTGGTGCTTTGTATCGCCGGGCAGTGGATTATTTATGGCGCGAGCGGCATGGCATTTGCGGGCGACCAGGAGTTCAGTTTTGATGGCTGGCTACTGCTCAATAGCATGGTGATAGCGGCGATTTTATCGGGCATTTTGCTGCGCTATTTATATTTGCAGCAGCAATTGCGCAACCAGCAGCAAGCCGAAATGCAGGCGCGTATCCAGGCATTGCAATCGCGCATTCGCCCGCATTTTTTATTTAACAGTATGAATTCAATCGCGAGTTTAATTGCGACTGATCCAGACACCGCCGAGAGAGTGGTGGAGGATCTTTCTGAATTATTTCGCGCAAGCCTTGCAGAACCGACATTGATTCCGTTGGGGCGCGAATTGGAATTGTGCAAACATTATTTGGATATCGAACAGCTACGCTTGGGGCGCCGTTTGCAATTGGATTGGCAAATCAGCAGTTGTAACCCGGCGATAAAAATTCCCAGTTTGATGCTGCAACCGCTGGTGGAGAATGCGATTTTCCACGGGATAGAACCACTGCCCAAGGGCGGGAAAATTACCGTCAAGGTATCGCAAAATGATAAGCAGCTCAGTATCGTTATCACTAATCCTTATTTGTTGGTGAAAAAAAATAATCATCAGAGTGATGCTTCAGCGCGCCACAACCGCATGGCGTTGGATAATATCCGCCGCCGGTTGACTGCGCATTTTGGCACTGCGGCGCGCTTATCCAGCAGTGCAGAAAACGGTATTTTTACGACTTACATTTTTTGCCCGTTAACCCTGTAATCACCATAAAATTAATAGCGACTACGACTAAAAGACAGAGACAATAACGATGGATATTTTAATTGTTGATGATGAAGCCCTCGCGCGGCAACGGTTGCTGCGCATGGTGGAAAAAATCGAAGGGTTTTCGGTAGTCGCTGAAGCGGATAACGCCGAGGAGGCGCTGGTCGCTATCACCCAACATGACCCGGATATCGTCTTGCTGGATATTCGTATGCCTGGCCGCGACGGCTTAAGTCTCGCGCAGGATATTGCCAAATTGGAGGATCCCCCGGCAGTCATTTTTTGCACGGCGTTTGACCAGTATGCGCTGGATGCCTTTGGCACTAATGCGGTGGGTTATTTGCTCAAACCGGTAAAGGCCGAACAACTATTGCTGGTGCTGGAGAAGGCGCAAAAACTCAACAAAATCCAGCGAGTGGCCGCACAAAAAGAGAGTAAGCCAAAAGCGGGAGCCCAGCGCACCCACATCACCGCCAAAACGCGGCGCGGAGTGGAATTAATCCCGTTGGATGATGTGCGCTATTTTCTCGCCGATCACAAATACGTCACTGTTTATCATCGCGCCGGTGAGCATTTACTCGATGAAACCTTAAAAGAATTGGAAGAAGAATTTGGTGCGCGCTTTGTGCGTGTGCATCGCAATTCATTGGTGTCGGTAAAACATATTGAAGCGCTGGAGCGCAATGCTCAGGGGCAGTATCAAGTGCGTTTGGCGGATACGGAATTGCGCCCGGTGATTAGCCGTCGCCATGTGAGTGATTTAAAAGAATTGTTAAAAATGATTTGATGTTTTTTATCCCTTGCAAAAAATCGCCCGCTACTTTCTTAATCAGTGCGGGCGATTTTTTTTGCCTGTTAATTTTTAATCGTACAGAAAATTAAAAATTAACGACAAGTCACAGCGGGTGTTTCTACGCTGCCACCGTTGGTATTACCCTGGAAGCCAAACTCAACCGTTTGCCCTGCGCCGATATTTCCGTTCCAGCTTACCCCGGTGGCGCTGTAAGGATTGCTGCCGCTGAGCGTGGCATTCCATGAGCTGGTGATGCGGTTGCTACCGGAATACTGCCAGCTCGCCGTCCAGCCTGATTTAGTGCTGGTGCCGGTATTGGTCACGCGGATTGCACCGGTAAAACCTGAGCCCCATGAGTTGGTCACCACATAGCTGCAGCTTACACCGCCGGTATTGGCTGTGCTGCTAGAGGCTCTGCTTGATGATGCAGGCACCGAGCTTGGTGCAACACTACTGGCCGGCGTTGAACTGGGCGCGACGCTGCTTCTGCTGCTTGATGCAGGAGTAGAACTCGGTGCAGTGCTGGATGTTGTACCCCCTTCAATACCCCAAGGTGCAGGCAGCGCCGCACAACTGGTGCGGCCAACACAGCTCTGCTGATTCTCCCAGCCCCATCCACTCGCGGTACTGATACAAATCGGGTAGCGGTTGCCGTACCAATTACAGGTTCCGCCGTTGGCTACCGATGATGGCGTGCTGGAGCGGCTGGATGAACTGGGCGCAATCGAAGATGGTGTAGAGGACGAGCTTGGCGCAACACTTGAGCGAACGCTACTGGCGATACTGCTGGTATTGCCGCTGAAGTTAGTTGCTAATTTGGAGGTGGCTTTAATACCGTTGGTGCTGTTGATCAGGTAGTTACCCCAAGTGCTCAGTGATCCGGCATTCCAGTTGTTCACAATATCCAACTGCACACAACAACTGCCATTGCCCGACCAGCTCCAGCCCAAATAGCCGATCCCCATATCCTGCGCGTACTGCAAAATGGCCTCTTCTGCGACATTGCTGCCACTGTGCTCTGCGCCGAACTCACCGACTACTACCGCCAATCCACGGGTTTGGAAGCTATTCAGGTAGCTCTGCACAATGCTCGCGTTGTTGTACACCTCGTACATATGCACCGAGAAAAGCGTATTTTTCAGCGTATCTGCCGCGAGTATGCTCGGCGCGTTATCGCGCATGGCGTTTGACCAATCCTGGCCCCAGTTGGCCGCATCCACCATGAGCATATGAGTCAGCCCTCCGCTGCGCAGCGCGCGTATGGCGGTGATATGGTCGGCGGTATAAGTCGCTGCCGAGGTGCTGTTACCAAAAGGTTCGTTAGCGATATTAACGATCACGTAATCTTCCTGGCCGGTGATCGCTGCTTTGATATCCGAGCTCAACCAGTATTCAGTCGCGCGGCTGATATGGGTGGCGGCTGCACTTTCGCCATAACCGGTGGAGTCGTGTACTTCCAATACGCAGACCAGCTTGTTGGCCTTGCATTGGCTGATCACGTTGGCCACATCGGCACCGCTATTGCGCGTCCACTGGGTACCATTGCTCAGCACCACGCGCACCGAGTTAGCGCCAGTCGCGGCTATGTCTTTTAATGATTGGCTAAGGCGGTCGGCGTACCAGGCGTGGGCGTGGTTTACGCCGCGAAACACAAACTTGTTGCCATTGGGGTCAAGCACTTGTGTGCCGTTGACCGTCCAGCCTGCAAACGCAGGGGCGACCATGGCCGAGGTTACCAAGGCCAATGCGGTTTTTTTGAGGAGCAATTTTTTGAGGGTCGTCAGGTTTTTCATAGTGGTTCCTTATGGTGCAGCAACTGCTCTGGGAGCGGCGTCGATGCGGATAGTGGTTATTGTTATCGAACGGTGATTACCGCAACTCACCCGGCTGCCCTACGGGATTTTCGGGGGGAGGAAAATCCGCAAAATTATTGTTGGTGGGCAGGCGACTACTGGTTTTTGTAATCGGTTACATGGTATTTCGTTGATAACTTAAAAAGCAAGCGTACCAATGAAGGAAAAACAGGCGATTAGCTCACAGATTGCATCGTTTTTAAAAAATGGGATGGCTTAATTTTTATCTGTGGAAATTGGCTGTTCTCGTGAAAAAAGTGGATGCGATCGTTTACATGGGTTGATCATCGCGCTTATTCAGGGGGCTGCCTGGGTGGCTGCGGGCGGATGGAGTTCGGCGGGTGGGCTAAAGTCAGGCAGTTGCAGGGGTTCCTTGCATTGGTTGGCCTCTGGTAAATAGGGCGACTTCAGGCAAATAACCCGCCGCTGCCCCAGGTTTAAGGGGCGCAGCTGAGCGGCGAAATGGCGCCAGAAGAGCTGGTCGTACTCGCCGCTGCTGCGCATGATCTGCAAGCCAGCAGCAATCCGCTCGGCCAGGCGCGGGTGGCGTTTGCTCACGTACAGATAGGTGGGGAAATCGTAATAGAGCAACAGGTTTGGCTCTATCACCATATCCGGGTGTTGCCGATGCTGCTCTGCGTACTTCACGCCTATTTCATTGGCGCCCAGTGGCAGGCAGTCGATCCGGCGGGTAGTGAGTATCGGGAATAGTTGCAGCAACCCGGTCGATTCAAACAGCGGGATCTGGTTGAGCTGGTAAATCAGGGTATCCGTCCAATCCTGCCCCTGGCCGATTTTGATCTGGCGCAGATCGTCCAGCGATTGGATTTTTGCAAAGCGGGGCAACTGCTCGCGATTGATCAGGCAGATACGCAAACCCAGCAAGCCGCGCAGGATATTGACCGGGATGGGAATGACCTCCGCTCCAGAGATAGGTGTGCCAGGCGAAGCCCATTGGATATTCATCAGATTGCCTTCGCTCAGCAATATCGCCTGACGTTTGGCGGTGGGCGCGGCGGAATAGGGTTGGATCAGGTAATCGCCATAGTCGGTTTTGGTGTGTTCGAGTGCCAAGCGGATCAGCTCGAACTGGTAGGCGTTGTGAGTATCCACACCACTGGAGTTATGGTAGCGAACTACCATAGGCGAGGATGTTGGGTCGGCACACTGGCCGTATTGGCCACACGCCCACAGCGCGAACGCCAGGAAACAATAGCGGCTGCCCCTCATAATGGTTACCTGAGGCTATTAATTATCCAGTGTAGATAATGGCGCTTGAATTCGCTTAGGAGAAATAAAAAAAACTGTTGGCGGTTAGTCGTCCAAGGCGCGGATTGGCGCTTAACCCGGTCTGCAGGCTGATATCGCCGGAGTGCAGTTGACTGCTGCGGTAAACAATGGCGCGGTTAAATGCCACTGGCATTTGGTAAATGCGTTCAAATAAACGGGTGTCGCCGTTGATATAGTTGAACCGGGTTTGCTGTTCATCCATCACTTCTTGTTTAAGGATTTTGAAGTAATCGGTAAAACGCTCCTGGTTGATACTTTCGTGGCCGGTGCTGCGATGGCGGTAAAAAGAAGTGCCACCGAAAGATTCGGCGCACAGGTAATGCACCATCGCAAACTGCAGTGGGTCTTGTGTATCTATGTGCGGTACCGATTGGATCGGGCGCAATTTTTCCGGTGGGGTGGTGGTGAGTGAAAACGCGCAGAGGCTCATCTGCGCCCTTAATTCCGGTGGGATTGAAAATACCTCGCGCACAATTGGAGTTATGGTCTGCAGGCACTGCGCGGGGTAATCGCCCACAATGTGTTTGCGCAAGCCGGGATAAAAATCGCTCGCCTGTGCGATAAAACCTGGCTCAGCGCACGCTTGCTCCACTAACTGTTCCGGCGCTGCACAAAAATTATCGATAATCAGCAGCGGGTTCTGTTCCTGCCCGATACGTTCTACGCGAATTTTTTGTCGATTGATTAAGTCATGCATTATCCAAACGCTCATTCTTTTTTTGGATGAGTGCATAAATCTGCCCCAGCGAGGCGATCATGGTGTAGATAGGTTGTAAATAACCCTGCTCTTGCAGAGTGAACAGTTGGGTTGCATCCAGTTGCGCCAGGCGCTCTTCGTTAATCGTATACAAACCCTGCACCCGCTGTTGCTGTGCGTTGGCAAAGCTTATGTCCAATGCCATGGGCATAATTAAATTCAATGCAAGCAAGGTTTTAATAAATTCCTGCGTATGGTTTTCACCCTCAAGTAATTCGGCGAGGCGCGCTTTTATTTTTTGCAGATAGTCAGTCTCTTTTCCGGTCGAATCAAAAATCGCCTCACCTTGCCCGGTTGTTAAGGTGCGGCTATCAGTGTCGATACAAATCAGTGTCTGGTTATTTTCCTGCCCGATAAAAAAGGGCTGGCGCATAATGTTGAGCGGAGTGTAAATGCCCTGCCATTGATTGTTGTTCCAGAATAAATTTTCACCGCTTTCAAACCCCAGCAGCGCAACACATAAAAAAGTGCCGGTCTCACTACTTTTAGTAAACACAATCGGGTAGTGCACCACCAAGCGCAAAAACTCGCTGATTACCACCGGCACCATATTGTTGGTGGCGCCGAGTGATTCGATTAATTGGGTATCGACACGCAGCTGTTGGTGGTATTGGTTGTGAAGGGCAACAAAATTGCTCATAGGTTTTTCCGTGCGTTCAATTAAATAGTTTGCAAACCATGTAAATGGATTTTGGTTAGCAGTTCGCGGTTGCTGGGTAAACTGCGGACGACCTGCTCAATATTTTTTTGGTTTTTAGCAAATTGTTCCTGGGCTACTGCTATGTCCTGCAGTAAATGTTGGCTATAGCGATAGTCAGTTTCAAAGCCCATGCCGTAGAGGACATATTGGTAACTGGCAGCGGGAAAAACTTCGTTGTTGCTGGTGAAGTCGTGGTCACCCGGCGGATGAAAGCGCCAGAGTTGCATCAATTCTTGCAAGCTGTGCGGAATAGTTGCCGGGTCGCGGTTATCGCTCCAGAAATTATTGTCAGTGCGTTTGCTTAAAATGTAATGCAATTTTAAAAAATCGATAATACGCTCCCAGCGATAGCGGAAGGTATCGTTAAAGCGTTTGGCAGTAATATCCATCACTTCCCGGCAGGCTGGCAATTGTTCGGCAATCATACTTGCCGACAATTCGACCAACACAATTGCCGATGCTTCCAGCGGTTCCAAAAAACCGGCCGACAATCCGACCGCAACACAATTATTTTTCCAAAAAATCTGGCGATGGCCACAGTGGATGGGAATCTTGCGTACCGTTAAATTTTTAAACGCGGCGCCCACATAATTTTGCAAGCGCTCGGTCGCCTGCTCTTCGCTAGTGTGGCGGCTGGAATACACATGGCCGACACCGCGCCTATGAACTAAACCTATATCCCAAATCCAACCGGCATCCTGCGCCGTAGAAATCGTGTGGGATGCAATAGGAGCGTCTTCGCTTTCATAGGGCACTTGCACGGCGAGAGCGGTATCGATAAACAATACATCGCTGCAATCGATAAAGGGCACTTGCAAATGTTGGCCGAGCAAAAGCGATTGGAAGCCGCTGCAATCGATAAATAAATCGCCTTCGATTGTGCCCGCCTGCGCCGTGTTGACTGAGGCTATATCGCCATTGTCGGCTGAATTGATACTGACAACATCGGCTAGCACATGCTGCACGCCGAGTTTTGCGCAGCAATGTTTTTGCAAGAAGGTGGAAAATTTACCTGCATTTAAATGGTAGGCGTAATTAGCGACGGAATTAAATTCCGGTGTGGTGATCAGCTTGGGCGCCAAGCCCTGCTCGCATACGGCCTCCTGAAAACAGGTTGCGGCAGAAAAAGATTTTTGCAATTGCTCTTTAGTGCGTGCCGCCTGCCAGTGCGCGGCCAAATTGGTTTTTCCAAATCCTTGCGGCAACATTAAGGGGTGATAATAAAAGTCATCGCTAGTGCCAGTCACCCAGCGCGCAAATTTTGCGCCTTGTTTAAAAGAGGCGTCGCACTCGCGAATAAAATCGGTTTCGGATATGCCCAGTTTCATCAAGGTGGAGCGCATCGTCGGCCAAGTGCCTTCACCTACGCCGATAATGGGAATATTGGGTGATTCAATCAGGGTGACGTTGATGTTGCCATCTTGTGCGCGATGGTGCGCGGCTATACGCCCGGCGGTAATCCAGCCAGCGGTGCCGCCACCAACAATCACAATAGAGGTAATTTTTTTATTCATTATATGCCCGTCAGTTACATCAAACAGGATTAGCTGGTTTGTGCTATTTAAACTAATTATTTTTTTAGAAATTAACAGTAGTTATTTAATGGTGTTGTAGCTTAATAAAAAGGGCCGCTGTAAAACAGCGGCCTAAAAATCATAGCGGACATAGGCTATGAGTTGTTCACCTGACATCTAACACAATTAATCATATCGGGATTAGAAACTCGCACGCACACCCAATGCCCAACGGCGACCACTGTCTTCAATTAACAATAAGTGGTTGTCGTAACGGCCGCGTTTGTGGGTGTATTCCTCGGTGAGGTTAATGCCTTCAACGAACACCGTAATTTCATCGGTAACGTCATAGCTCGCGCTTAAATCCCACTGCTCATAATCCTCGACGATGGTGGGGCCGTTGCCATTGCTTTGCGTAAGCGATTGCACAAATTCACCGCGTTGGTTGTAAGCCAAGCGCAGTTGTATTGGTCCTTGTTCGTAAAAGCCAACCAGGTTCATGGAATCACTTAAACCGGTGAGTGCAAATACTTGTGTGACATCGGCAGGATCAAGTTCTGCATCGCTATCCACCAGTGTGGCGTTAAACATCATGCCAAAACCACTTTCGCCGAAGGTGTGTTGCACGCCGAGTTCAACACCGTCTACGGTTGCATCTTCACCATTGTTGGGAAGAGTATTTTTAAATACCGCAACGGAGTCATTGGCATCGGCTGCGCCGGTATCGCTTCCGGTTGATGGGTCTAGCAACATGCTACCGCTTGGCAGGGTGAAGGTTTTATCGGCAATGGTGTTAACAATAAAATTCGCCACATCTTTTTTGAAATATCCGGCCGATACATAACTGGCGTCGCCGTAATACCATTCCCAACTTAAATCAAAGTTGTCGGATTCAAAGGGTTTGAGTGCAGCGTTACCACTGGTGGAGGTGAGGTTGCCACCCTGGCGGGTAGTGGTGATAACGGTGACCGGTGCCATGCTGGTGAGTGTGGGGCGCGTTAAACTTTTGGATGCGCCCATGCGCACTACCATGTCATCGGTGATATCCAGTTTGATGCTCATGTTGGGCAGGATTGCATCGTAACTGTTCTCTACATCAATCGATTGCGCCGCACCAAATTGTGCGAGCATTTCGGTTTCATCCAAAATGCGCAAACCAGTAACGGGAGCTTCAGTGCCCGTGACAGTGACATCGGTGGATTCAACTCGCACACCGGCGACCGATGAAATGGGCATGCCATTTAAATCGCCAGCAAATTCCGATTCCACATAAAACGACAATGTGTCCTCTTCAACGACAAAGGAGTTATCGCGTTTTACTGCATCAAAATTTTTACCGCTGGTGCTTTCAAGATACGCAAATTGTGCTTCGCCATCGTGTGCGAGCCATTGGGTTGGCATGCGGCCGCTGCCGCTGACATCGCTGAGGAAATCATCACCCGCATCAAAAATATATTGCATATTAGCAGGGATAACCGGTGAGTCGGGATAGCCGCAATAGGTACAGTGAATGCCGACACCTTCGTTATCCCAGCGCTCCAGTGCTTTATCTTCGCTGGAGAGCATGGTGCCGAATTTAATTTTCACTAAACCGGAATCGCCACCTTCATCCCAAGTGCCGTCCATTTTGAATTGGTTGACTTCGTCATCCACCGCCCATCCGCGACGCAGCATTACGTGCGCGCGGCTGTTGTCTTTGTCGAGCAAATCGCCTACGCCTGCCGGTGCAACATAGTTGGGTGCGCTTGGATCGCGATAGGCAGTGCCATCCAATTCTTGTTGGCCGGAGAAAATATTCGGGTTGGCTGTTTCAAATTCGCTTGCATAAGGCAGGATATTGTCGTCTACCTGGAAGCGCACGCGGTTGGCATAACCAATCAAAGAAAGTTGATCGCCGCCGCCATTATTAGCATCGCGTTTGGCATTTGAAGTGGTGATGTCAAAATTTAAATTCAATTTGTCGTTCACTTGCCAATCCGCATTAATGCCGAAGAGCGAGTTGGAGGTGAGGCGATCAAATTTTTTCGCGTGCATATCCGTTGCCAAACCAACTTCCTGGCGCAAATCAATGACGGTGCCGTTTTCATCGGTCACTGCATCGGTGATATTGGGTGCAGTAAACCAGTGGCCGTAAGACAGTGCGTTGGTTTCTACATCAAAATCGGAATAGATAGCATCGGTAGTGATTGTTAGGTCATCGGTAGCAGCAAACTGTAAAACGAGGGACGCGTTAGTGCGGGTGCGCTCTTCAAAGGTAACTTTGTGGTCGTAGTTGCGTGGCGAAAAAATTGTAGTGCCTGCAGGTACACCAGCGCCGCCATTTAATTCAGAGGTGGGGATGCCGACGTTTTCCAGCCATCCATCCATTTGCGCTTGATTTAAACGGGTGTCGCGCTCTTGATGTGATACGGCCAAAAGTGCGCCGAATTTTCCATCATTAAAAACATTGCTGATTAAACCGGAAATTTGTGGTGTAGTTTCTTCGCTGTTTTCTTCCATGGCGGCTTTCACACTGCCTGCAACTTTAAAATCACCTATCGCAAAAGGCCGCGCGGTTTTTACGTTGACGGTTGAGCCTACGCCGCCAGATTGCATGGTCGCCGATGAGGTTTTGTATACTTCCAAACCGCTGACTAATTCTGATGCGACCGTATCAAAACTAAATGCGCGCGATAAATTTTCAGTCGCCATTTGGCGGCCGTTGATCAGCACGGTATTAAATTCCGGGCCGAAACCGCGCACGGTAATTAATTGGCCTTCACCACCAGAGCGGTCGATAGACACACCGGTAATGCGCTGCAATGATTCGGCGAGGTTGGTATCGGGAAATTTACCTATATCTTCAGATGAGATGGCATCGACCACACCTGCGGCGGTGCGTTTAACATCCATCGACCGCTGCAAGCTGCCGCGGATCCCGGTCACCATTAATTCTTCAACTTGTTCTGTTGCGCCTGATGGAAGTGGTGTGTCTTGTGCGATTGCCTGGACGCCAGCAACTGACGTTAATAAGCCAATAATAGCGCTGAGTTTATTTTTATTGTGCATTGAATCCAACTCCTCGTGAGACTGATTGGTCGTAATGGTCAGCAGACCCTTCTCGTCAATCTTCACACTGAGTTTGGTATTCGCCACCAAGAGCTTTACAGCCTCTTCGATGGAATAGCGACCGGCCAATTTATTGGTGATAATTTTCGCCGCATCATCAAACGGAAATATCAGCGTAATATCGGCCTGCTCGGCAAACTCAGTGAGCGAAAGATCTGCCCGTTGCTGAGGTATGTCGAACTGGATAATTTTAGCGAGAGAATTGTTTTCCGCCCACGCAGGCATAGGTGCGCCTACCGCAAGGGCAAAAACCAGTAACCGAAAAATTGCCTGTTCGTTTACCTCAGCCGCAAGCGTCTTGCTCGCGTTCTTAATAGACGAAGGGCAAATTTTTTTCCGCCATCTCAATGAGGACATTTGCACTGTGAACACATTATTGTGGTTTTATTGTAGTTTTTGGTAGTGGTAGTGTTTGATGCTAGAGCTTAAAGACTTGTGCGCCAAGGAACAAGCGTTGGCGCAATAAACTTGAATATAGTCGGGCAGACTATGCTGGCAAGATATTGTAGGGATAATGGAGGGTTAAACAGAGGGTTTCTCAATAGCTACGCACTCACAGCAAAAAATATTGCTGCAAGTAAGTGTATTCCCAGCGAGCGATGAGGCGCCAATAGTGTCGCTTAAAGTAAATTCTTGGCGCGTTTATCTGGTGTGCTTATTTGGCGCTTAAGCGAATTTTATTGTTGCCGATACGCTGGTTGTGAATATTAAAATTTTGTTCCAATGCCGCGAGTAAACCATCCACATCGCCCGCTTTAAATAATCCGGCAATCCGCTCTTGTTTAATATTTTCATCGATCACTTCAAATTGCACGGAAGTGTAGCGATTAATTTCCACCAGCGCGTCTTCCAATGTTTCGCCGCGAAATACCAGATTGCCTTGCCGCCAGCTGAGCTGCGCAGTGATTTCATTGTCGTCCGCTTTGGCGATAGTTTCCTGCTGTGCGCCCAGCACCACTTTTTCACCTTTTGCGACTGCCATGGATGTGGCGGGCAAACGTTCGGCGACGATTTTTTCAATCGTCTGTTGCACTTCTTGTTTGGCGACCAATACTTTTCCGTCTGTCACTAGCAGTGCAACTTCGTTGTCATTGCGGATGCGCACATTAAATGCGGTGCCTACGGCTTGCACAACTTTATTGCCCGCAACAACGCTCAGAGGGCGATTTTTATCGTGTGCCACTTCAATATTTAATTCGCCGCGCTCCAATAAAAATAAGCGATGACCTTCACTGTATTTAACGACCACACGGCTATTAGTATTTAATACCAATAGTGAACCATCGGGTAAATTCACATTGGAGTGTTCGCCTACCGCGGTTTCATAAACACCATCGACTACGGCTTGGTCGCTGTGCAGCCATGCGATGAGCGATGTCGATTGCGACGTAGAAAAATTCCAACCAAACACTAATGCAACCAGTACCAGCGATGCGGCAATCGCGCCGTAAAAACGCGGTTTGCGCCCGTGTGGTGATGCTGATACTTGCTGCGGCGCTTGGAATAAATCGGCAAGGCGCGCAAGGCTGTCCATCTTGTCCCACAATTCCGCCATCTCAAATAATACCGCGCGATGCTGTTCGCTTGCGTTGAGCCAGTGGCTTAATTCCTGCTGCTCTTGTGCGGATAATTCGCGATCCATGCGCGCAATCCACAGGCTTGCCTGATCGTAAATCTGTTCGCGGTTGGGGAAATCAATAATATTACTCATGATTGACTCCGCTCGTGCAGGCGCTGATTTTTTGCGGAAGCAGGCTGTTTGTTGCCAGTGCCTTGTTTCAATTCCGCCATAAATTGCGCGCAGCGTTTAATGCCGGTAGCGATATGTTTTTCCACAGTGTTCTCACTGATATCAAGGTTAAGGGCAATTTCTTTTTGCGAATAACCGTACACTTTCTTCAATACAAACGCCTTGCGACACTGCAGCGGCAATTGCCGCACCGCTTCGCAAAAAAAGCCAAACTCCTGCTTGGCAGCAACGCGATCAAAGGTTTCATCGGCACGGGTGGTATAACCCACCAGCTCTACATCCAAATCATCATCCAAGCTCACGCTTAAACGGGTTTCCGCGCGTTTGAGGTGATCTAGCGCCAGGTTCTGCGCGGTGCGCAACATGAACGAGCGCGGGAACTGGATCTGCTCAGGCGTCTCTACCTGGCATACACGCACATAGGTTTCCTGCACTATGTCTTCCACCTCCTTGGGCGGCACCAGGCGCGATACCGCGCGCGCAAGGGTAGTGCGTAAGGCCACAAACAGGTTGGCGATATTGTCCTGTTGCGGTGTGTCCGTCAGGGGTTTCGCAGTCGATGAATCGTTATTGGATTTGTTGTTATCAGTCATGGGCTTCAGCCACCAAGGTAATTTCCTCATAGTCCATGACGATGCAGGATGAATATTCCGCCATAGTAGCGGAATATTTTTTTGCAGAATGGATTATTGGGTTATCAGGGAGGTGTCATTCGGATCAAAACGGTATAGCAAGGGGCGACGGTATTTGCCACCACCAGCGTTATCGTACAAATGAAAAACCATCGGGATACTGATGGTAGCCATCAAAGTCGCCTTTGCTAAGCGGGACACCGGCGTGCCGGGCAATGCTATAGGCCATGCACAGGTGAAAGAAAAAATTGGGCAGGGCATAACAATGCAGATACTCATCGGCATTCAAATCCAGTTCGCTAAAGCCCGCCTTATCCTGGATGCGCTCAGGCGGTTGATGAAAATCAGCTGAGGGTATCGCGTGTAGATAGGCAATGGTTTCATCCAGCTGTTGTTGTAAACCCGCATAGGTTTCCTGCGGGTTATCAAAACTAATCCGTTCGCGTTTTGCCAGCGGGCAGCAGATGCGCAAAGAAAAATTAGCTGCTGTGCGTATCTGCGCGAGCAGTGGCAACATATCGCTATGCAGGCTTGTATAAAGCAGGGCGGGATTTTGGTGTTGGTGTTCAGCAATTTTTTTGACGATCAGTTTGAGTTGGTGCAGATAGCGAATAAATATTGTGGTTGGATATTGTTGCATAACCTCATCTCATAATTCTGTGGTCTTTGTTCGGCAGGCTGTTTGTGCAGACGAAGAATTGCATCTTTGCAGATGCAATTCTTGTTGAATAGCGAAGGCGTCTGAATTATTTCTTGCGGAATAGTAACGTTACGCGGTTGGATTCGCCAATCGCCGCATTTTTCGCTTTTTGTTCTTCAGTTCCATTCAGGCTAGGAGGTAAACGCCATACATTGTCATCGGCCTGCGGATCATCTTTGGGGTTTTTATTGATATCGCTTTCGCCTACAAATTCAAAGCCCGCCGCCGTCATGGCGCTGATTAAATATGAACGTTTTAAATAACCACGGCTGCCATCCGCCCACGCATCGGGTTTATCTTCTGCCATTGCATGTTGAACAATGCCGACAACACCGCCCGGTTTTAATACGCGATAGGTTTCAGCAAGTGCTTGTTTTAAATAATTGCCTTTTGCATCAAAACGCGCGAGGTTGTGCAGCGCGCGGATAAATAATACGGCATCCACTTTGCCGGTTAATTCTGCAGGCATATTTGCAAAGGTGTAGGCTTCAGCTTTTGCGCCATTTGCACCGCCCCAGGTTTTTGCATCTATTGCAAATTGTGCTGGCCAGGCTTTGCGCTGCGCAATAAATTCCGGTGTCGCAAATCCACCAAATTCCGGCCACATATCCAGGCTGTAATCAGTGGCAATCAAGCGACCTTCAGCACCTAAATACGGCAGCAAAATTCTTGAGTACCAACCTTCACCCGGCAGCGCCTCCACAACGGTATCGCCTTGTTTGATACCAAAAAATTCCAGGGTTTCCACCGGATGGCGCGCGGCGTAGCGGGCTTGGTGTTCAGCAGGCATGCTTTGGGTAACGGCGACCAATCGTTTTTTATCGGCGTCGCTCAAAGTGGCTGTTTGCGTGTGGTCAACCACACTGGAGCAGCTCTGCAGCAGCATGGCAGCGCCAAGAATCAATAGTTTGTTCATAGTTATTTTCCTTTGAAGGGTGACGGGGGCATAACAATAAAGCCTGATGCACTTCAGTTGCTATCAGTATTTGCCTATTTAACCCTAATTAACATTGATGACAAAAAATAGCTGGCCGGACCTTGTTAGGGAGTAGTTAATTTTTATGGGATACCTAAGGATGATTTTCCAAATACTGGCCGATGAAATCGTCAATCTGGCGCTGGGTGTCTTCGAGTGAACGTATATCTTCAGCCAGTTTTGCATGTGCCATGACGCTGCAATTCAAAGACCAGCGAAATTCTTTTTCTGGTGTATTGCTGGGGCGATAATCTTCGGGGGCGGGAGTAGGTGCGCTGAGTTGGCGTTCCAGCTGGCCAGTTTGTTTGCCCAATTGATCGAGTAATGCTGGTGTTATGGCCAGTTGGTCGCAGCCAGCCAGTGCCCTGATTTGATCTGTGTTATTAAACGCCGTACCTGAAACACGTGTGGAGTAGCCGAAATATTTATAGTTTTGGTAAATAGAGTTAAGCGTGGCCACACCTGGGTCGTTAACACCTGCATAGTCCATTTCTGGTTCGTTGGTTTTATACCACGCACTGGTTGGACCGACGGGAACGGAAATCTGGAAAACATTTGCATCGGCACAAATTTGTGCCTGAATAAAACTGTATACAAAAACGAGGTTGCAATTTATCCGCTCGCGCTCCAATTGTTGCGCAGCTCGAATGCCTTCCCAGGTGGCAGGAATTTTGATCAGGAGGCGCGACTGATCAATCCGCAGATTGCGATAAGCACCTAGCAGCTCGTGCGCTTTATTTATTATGCCGTCGGTATCAAACGATAGGCTCGCCTCAATTTCTATCGCTATGCGCCCCGGAATATGTTTTAAAATTTCTATTGCGCTACTTAGGATCAGTTTATTGACGATGGCTTTTTTATAATCAGAACCCCAGCGCTCATCCCGCGCTGCTTCTACTGCTTTTTTAATCAGATGTTCGTTGCCTGGCTGTTGGATCGCTGCCAGTATTTTTGCCGAATCGATGTTTACATCGGTGGGTGAAAATTTTTTGATGGACTCAATATCAATACAATCCCCGGTAATGAGGCTCATTGTTTTTAGTTGTTTTAGTAAGTCTGACATGGTTGATCCTCGATATTAAGTGCATGAGTTAATGGGTGTTCCCGTATTTCGCTAGGCTCCATACGGGCTACACCAGCATCATGCATTGTTATAGACGAAAAAACCCGCCGAAGCGGGTTATTTTAGTTTTGACCGAATGCCATCCCTGATCTTTGTTCTCTTGCTTTTACATTAGTAAACCAATGTCTGCATTGCATGTGCAGGGATGTTTACGGTGGTTTCTTCATTGCCAATGTAGAGGCGATACGTAATGGCATCGTCAGTATTATTCATTACCACAGTAGCCAGTTTGTTATCCGCATTCATAAATGAGGTGGTTTGCAATACGCTGCGGCTGGATACGGCGCTTACGCGTTTTGCATCGGGGTGGATGAATTTAGAGAAGTGGCCGAGGTAGTAATAGGTTGGGGTGTAAATTAACTCGCCGTTATTTTCGTGGATGGGTGCAAAGCAAAAATTGCCGACGTGGTTAGGGCCACCGGTGTTGTCGAGCAAAATGTTCCAGTCAGTCCAGGCAACGGCGCCGGAGTTGAAATCATTAATTAACGAATCGCCATAGCGCTCAGCATTTGGCCAATAGTGATAGCGCTCGGCGTTGAATTTTTCTACCGTGGCTTCAGTGAGCAACAGGTTTACGTTGGGGTAGGCTTTTGAAACTTCAGCTACGTTACCGTATAAGGGTTTTGCACCGGTCCAGGTTTCATACCAGTGGAAGCCGATACCCCATACATATTTTGCAGCATCCGGGTCGCTCATAATGGTGTTGGCGCGATGCACAATTAAATCGCGGTTGTGATCCCACACGATAATTTTTTTATCGCCATAGCCTGCTTTTTCCATCACCGGGCCGAGATGGTTTTTCAGGAAGTCACGCTCTTCTTCTGCAGTGAAAATCATTGATTCCCAGGTTTGTTTGGCCATAGGTTCGTTTTGTACGGTGATACCCCAAATCGGGATGCCTTCTTTTTCGTAGGCTTTAATAAATTTGGTGTAGTAGATGGCCCAGGCGTTATTGTATTCAGGTAATAGTTTTCCGCCTTGCAACATATGGTTGGTGTCTTTCATAAACGCGGGCGCGCTCCAGGGGCTCGCGTAGGTGGTAATTTTTCCACCGGCGGCTTTGATTGCCGCTTTCAACATCGGCAGGCGATATTTTTTATCGTGCGCGATGCTGAAGGTTTTTAATTCTTTATCGCCTTCTTTGATGTAGGTATAGCTGCCGCTGCTGAAATCAGAACTGTGGATGGTGGTTCTGAGCAGGCTATAGCCTATGCCGTCTTTTTTGTCGTAATAGGCTTTTAAAAATTCGGCTTTTTTCTTGCTGCTTAATTTGGCAAACGTTTCCGCGCTCGCATCGGTAATCGCGCCGCCAATACCTAAAAAGGTTTGGTATTGTTTGGTAGGGTTAACGTAAATCGCAATTTCTGTTTCTTTATTTTGCTGTGCGGGTTTAAAGCTGAGCGTATCGGTCAGGCTCAACTTGTGGTTGGTATCTTTGGCTGTGGTGTAAACACTCAATGTTTTTGTGCTGGCACTAGTGTCTGCGGCATAAATGCCGAGCGCTGGGCTGGCAAGCGCAAGTGCGATTGCTATTTTTTGCAGGTGTTTATTCATACGAGGGTTCTCTGTTTTTTAGTTTCTCTATAGTGAAGTGTCAGCTATCCGGACCGCAATCCGGATAGCTGTTGTTGCGTTACTGCTTTTTAATTTCAAACCAATTGATGTTCCATTCCTTGCCAATCGAGCGGAAGCGCAAGGTGTGGTTGCCTGCTGTCATCGCGAAGGATTTGCCGGTTTTGGTGATGTAAGTTTGCCAGCCGCCGGTGGCGGCCAGATCCATAGTGTCTACCACTACATCATCAATCAGCACCTCAAAACCAGTGCTGCCGGTTTGGCTGGCCAAGCGGTAATCAATGGTGTAATTGCCAGCAGTTTCCGCTTTGATTTTGAACTCAATAAAATCGCCTGCTTCAAAATGGCCCACGTTAGTGCCGCCGCCGGTATCGCCACTGGCTTCCGTTTGGATGCCGCTCATCGCGGTGAATTTTTCCGCTTCGATTTTGGCTGGCACTGCTACAAACAATAGCTGGGTATTGGCCGGTGTGCTGGTGTAACCCTCGGCGATGCTGTTTTTTGCGGCGACTGAGTAGTAGTAGGTTTCGTCTTCGCTCAAACCGGAATCGTTGAAGCTGGTGGTGGTTAAGCCTTCAGCGACCAAGGTGCCTTTCGCACCGGCACTGGTTGCGCGATAGACGTTATAGGTGATGCCGTTGCCGGTTACCGCCGCCCATGTCAGCGCGACACTGGTGCCGGTTTGGACAAGGCTAACGTTGGTTGGGCGCGCTGGGTAATCGAACACGTCGTTGTGCTCATCGGTCACCAGCCATTTGGCCAGGCCGGTGTTCACGTCATAACCCACTTCACCGTAGCTTTTGAACAGGGCTTCGATCTCGGCCACAGGCGCGGTGGTGAAATCCACTTTGCCCGCATTATCGACCACATCTTTACCCGCGACCGGAGCGTCTTCGATCAAATAGATCTCCGCCCAGGTGTTTACGCTGCCATTGCCTTTGAACACGCCGCTGAAATTGTAAGTTTGGCCGCCTTTGAGGGTGATTTGCTGGTAGAGCGCGCCGTTGATTTCACCGGTTACGCCGTCCGGGCGGGTGATATGCATGACGGCGCCATCGCTGCCAGTGGGGGCTTTGCCTGCATCAACACTGTTGTAGTTGAAGTTGAGTGAACCGCTGATGGCCAGTTCCGACCAGCCGCCGCTCGCGCCAAAGGTTCCGTTGGCCAGCAACTCTTCACCGGTGGTGGCATTTTTCAAGCTGATGCTGTCGTAGGTCACATCCGGGTTAGCGCCGCCGTTAGCGCCGGTTTTCACGACCAGATAGTAGGTTTTGTCGCCAGTGCCGCCTGCGGTAATGGTTGAGGCTTTCTTGGCGCAGGCATTGGCGAAAGTGGAATCCCAGTTATTGCAGTCCCAGGTGCTGGCTTTGGTGATCAGGCCGACGCCGGTATCCAAACTGGTGTTGACCTCATTGGTTACCATGCCCCAGGTGCCTTTACCCTGACCGCCTGCCACCGAGACGAGTTTGTACGCCCAACTGGTGGATGCCCAATCGTAACCGGCATAAATATCGTAAGTGGCACGTGCAATTTTGCCGCCCAATTCCAAACCGGCCGACTGCCAGGGTTGGAATTCACCCATCAACATGGGGGTTTTGAGTTCAGTGAGTTTGGTATTCCAGAAGCAGACGCCGCCCTTGCCATCATTGCCGCACTTGAGCCAATCGCGGTGGATGTCGTAATGGCTGTCGCCCGGGCGATCACCAAACAGGCCGGGATAGGGGTGGAGTTGGAAGGCAACATTGGTCTTGCCTGTGGTTGCGGGATCGCCATAAACATCGATACTGCCGTAGTGGCTGTGCAGCATGATGATGTGTTTATCGTCGATCTTGCGGATAGTGTCGTACAGCTCGTTGACGCGCACGGCCATATCTTCCGCAGTTGAACCCCAGGGTTCATTGAGCGGGTCATAAGCGGCGACCGCAGGCTCGTCTTTATATTTGGTGGCGATTTGCTCCCACAGCCACTTGGTGCGGTCTTGGTAGTCGGTGTCGGTCCAGTATTTATTTTGGCCGGAGCAGCCGGTATGGTCATTCGGAGTTTGGCCGCCATGGGCGCCATGTAAATCGAGGATCACATACATGCCGCGTTTTTTCGCTTCGGCAATGGTCCAATCGATGTAGTGCCAGGCATCGGCACGCAGGGTTCGAGGATTTTTTTCGTCCTCGATCACGCTCCACAGGATAGGCAGGCGTATGACATTAAATCCGAACGCTTTTAACTGGTCAAAATCGCGTTCTTTGATCCAGTTGTCGCGGAATAATTTGATCAGGCGTTCCTTTTCATCGTACCCAAAACGCTCGGTCAGTTTGGCTTCCAGGGTGCATTGGTCGTGTACGCCATTGCTGCCTTGGCCCATCATCCAGAATTCTTGCACTAACCAGTTGCCCAGGTTGGTGCCTTTGAGGCAAACCCGGTCGCCGTTGCTCTTGACCCATTTGGTGCCGTCGGTTTTCAGCATGGTCAGACCTTCAGTGCCGGTCGATACCGGGGCGCAGGCTGCAACGGGCGCAACTGACGACGAGGAGGACGATGACGAGACTGCCGGGGTCGAGCTTGACAGATTAGTGGACGCGCGCACGCCATGGTCACTGCCACCACCGCAGGCGACAAGGCCGAGGATGCAACTGCTAAGCAGACTGGTTTTCAGATTAATAAACGGGAGTTTGTTGTTGGAGTTAGTCATAGCGGGTTCTCTTATTGTGTCGATTGTTATTGTGTAAATAGTTGTTTAACACTCATGGGTGTTATTGCCGCGTGAATCCTGACTGACTCGCCCAAGGCTTGCGCCCGTTTAAATTTATTCGAACCGGCTCAGGTTAGGTTTGCCTAAACTGGGAAGCAGATTTGCCCGCACACCTGTACAAAAAAAGCCCCGTGCAGGCACGGGGCGCAAGAGGTTGCAAGGGAAGGCCTTGCCAGCGCCGCCGTGCGGCTATTGCCGCTGCTGCGCGCTAGCTCCGCTATGACTGAATTCCCTTGAACCCAGGGAGAGGCTTGATCCTGTCGCAGGCAGTTAACGATAGAAAAAACCGCGCCGCGTCCTGTTGAATGCAACAGAACCTGAAAGTCAAAAAATGGGTTGGGTATGGTTGGGGGGTGGGAGTAGAACAGTGCGTTGGATGGTCAAACACGAGCAAAAATGGTGCATCTCGTGTTTTTGTAACCATCCAACACCATAACTTTTTGGTGATTGTGACGTTTTGATACAGGTTTCATTAAATATTTGCGAAACTCTTTGCAACTCTGGTTTTTCTTTTAGAATAAAAAATATAAAAGCAGGAGAAAACCATGAAAAAAATAATTTCAAGCAACGAGCTATTCAAAATTTTCCTCGTAGAGCAGTACGATGCCGACAGCCAAAGGGTAAGATCGCATTACGAACTCTTTGAAGGCGGGCACCGCCCGGTGGAGACTTTTGAATCCCTCGACCAGGCACAACAAACCATGCTGCAAAAAACCGAGTTCTGGAAACAGCTGACCAAAAAAATCCCTTTGTATTTTGAGGCGCGTTTTATCGCGTAATTCCCGGTGATCTGAGTTTTCAGCTGGGCTATCGCACCTTCTACAGCACTTACTGATCGCCCATATAGCAGGCGCAAAGAAAGGATCGTCTACACCAAAAGGCTAAAACGGTTTTAACATACTCTCGTCATAAGCATTTGCATTGAGCGTCACATTAAATTTTTCCGCAAGGCGATCAAGTTCTGCTTGTTTAATCGCCAGCTCATCCAGCGTGAGCGTATTGTCATCCAGCTGCCACAACAGGCGTGAACCGGCGTAACTGTATTGCATCGCCACCAGTGCATTGATATTGCCTTCATTGGCGGCTGTTTCCAGTGCCCGCATTTTCCGGTGTATTTTATTCAGCGCCTGCTTCAGTTCCCACACATAGGTTACCTCACGCATGAACTCGTGCTCTCGAACCTTATTGAGTAACCAGACAACCGTTACGGCGGTAACCACAACACCGAGTAAATTCCAGTGAAAATGGCGGCCACTTTCATCGGGGAATAACGCAATGAGCAGTTGCGACAGGGACAAACTACCAATCGCCAAACCAATGGCAGAGGCAGCGAAGACAATCTTTACATGGCGATTATAACGCGCCTTATTAACCTCAATGAGCTGCATAAAATCCTGCTGTAATTAAAAAATAAACTGGCTGT
>Ga0307408_100000498_pt1 | contig 34159 bp, 29 predicted proteins | sample 322Cmetagenome_FD_202116 | JGI IMG/M metagenome (GOLD analysis project Ga0307408, IMG submission 202116) | Maize rhizosphere microbial communities from greenhouse at UC Davis, California, United States - 322HYB-C-3 | ecosystem: Host-associated > Plants > Roots > Rhizosphere > Soil | place...
TGGCCAAGAACGGCGTCACCTTCGCCAAGCCGACCATCGACATCGACCAGGTGCGCAGCTACAAGGAAGGCGTCATCAAGAAGATGACCACCGGCCTGTCCGGCATGGCCAAGATGCGCAAGGTGAATGTGGTGCAGGGCGTAGGCCAGTTCCTCAGCCCGAACCACATCGAAGTCACCGCAGCCGACGGCAGCAGGAAAGTAGTCCAGTTCAAGCAAGCCATCATCGCCGCCGGCTCCAGCGTCGTGAAGCTGCCATTCGTCCCTGAAGACAACCGTATCGTCGACAGCACCGGCGCACTCGAACTGCGCTTCATGCCGAAGAAGATGCTGGTCATCGGCGGCGGCATCATCGGCCTGGAAATGGCCACCGTGTACAGCACCTTCGGCGCACGCATCGACGTGGTCGAAATGATGGACGGCCTGATGCAAGGCGCCGACCGCGAAGCCGTGAAGGTCTGGCAGAAGTACAACGAAAAGCGCTTCGACCGCATCATGACCAAGACCAAGACCGTCGGCGTGGAAGCGCTGCCGGAAGGGATCAAGGTCACTTTCGAAGCCGCCGAAGCCGGCGCCACCGCACCGGAACCGCAGCTGTACGACATGGTCCTGGTCGCAGTCGGCCGCAGCCCTAACGGCAAGAAGCTCGCCGCCGACAAGGCCGGCGTGATCGTCACCGACCGCGGCTTCATCAACGTCGACAGCCAGATGCGCACCAACGTACCGCACATCTTCGCCATCGGCGACATCGTCGGCCAGCCGATGCTCGCGCACAAAGCCGTGCACGAAGCGCACGTCGCAGCGGAAGCAGCCCACGGCGAGAAAGCCCACTTCGACGCCAGGATCATCCCATCGGTGGCCTACACCGATCCGGAAGTGGCGTGGGCCGGCATCACCGAAGACGAAGCGAAGGCCAAGGGCATCAAGGTCGAGAAAGGTCACTTCCCATGGGCAGCCAGCGGCCGCGCCGTTGCCAATGGCCGTGACGAAGGCTTCACCAAGCTGCTGTTCGACGCGGAAACCCACCGCATCATCGGCGGCACCATCGTCGGCACCCATGCCGGCGACATGATCGGTGAAATCGCCCTGGCAATCGAGATGGGCGCCGACGGCATCGACATCGGCAAGACGATCCACCCGCACCCAACCCTGGGTGAATCGATCGGCATGGCCGCGGAAGCCTACGAAGGCGTCTGCACCGACCTGCCGCCACCGCGCAAGCGTTAAGGCCGGGCCGAAGGGGAGGGCGGCTGGCGCGTATCGATCGCGATCCAGTTGTCCTCCCAAGTTTTTCCCTCATCGGCGGAATAGGCCTGCTCGAAGCGCCATTGGTCCATGCTGACTGGAATGATCAGGAAACGCACCATGATCTTGCGGCCATTCAGCGTATCCTGGCCGACGAACGTCCCACGGCCCTGTTTGAAGCTGCCTTGCATTGGCTCTGTCATCAAGCCGTTTGCAAGATTCGCGAAATGCAGGCTCCATTGCCCGCTCGCCGGCTGGTACAGGCGAAGGGAAACCCCTGAGATCCGCCCGGCGGCGCCTTGAACATCAAATTCGACGATGTTCGCCCGTTTGCCCATCAACGGCGTGACGACCGTTGTGCCGGTGTATTCAAGCCATTCCTGGCTGCCGCTGAGAGGTTTGCTGAGCCGCCGCAGTTTGGTATCCCAGTTCCCCAACTCCCAGTTGAAGTCCTGTTGGCCGTCGCTCGCAGAAGGAGCTGCCGCGGGTGCGCCGATGTGCGCGAAGAAGAGCAGGAGCGTAATGCACAGGGTTTTCATGTGATGGTCCGGGCGTCGAAGATTGTCAAACAATCTTAGTCTCGATACAGTTGCCCGGACAGGGCCATCACGCTCAGTTTTGCTGGGGCCACGTGGCCCCGCAGGGTGATTACTTCTGGTTGCGGTATTGCTCGAAGTGCTTGCCGTAGTCTTCCCAGTTATCGTCAAACATCTTGCTGAACTGGTCCATGAAGTAGGACTTGGCTTCTTCTTTTTTGAGCTTGAAGGCGTCCAGGTCGGCCTGGGCGCGCGCGACCAGGTAGGTGTTGTAACGGGCGGCGGCGAACAGCAGGCTGGCGCCGACCAGTTGCGGTGCGCCTTTATTGCTGTTTTCGTGGGCGTTGGCCAGTGCAATGTAAGCGTCGATGTTCTCGAAGAATTTCTGGTCGTCGTTCTGCTGCTGTTGGGTTGCTTGTTCGCTCATGATTTACTACCAATAATTGATACTAGGGGTGGGCATCGTGACACAGGAAGCGCGTTGCTGCAATAAAAAACCGGGCTTTTGCCCGGTTTGTTGTCAGCTCGCTATGAAGCGCTCTGGGATTTCAATGCCGCCGCTATTGGCAGCTTCCGCATAGGCCTTGAGTTCATTGATCGCGGCGTCCAGGTGCTCCTGATTCGGGTTTTCCTGGAAGCCTTTGATGCGCTCGCTGATCGTGGCGATTTTCCTGCTCCATTCGAGCCGATCGACCTTGCTCATACAACCTCCCACTTTAATTTTGGTTCTCGAGAAGGCCAGTATCGGGCAGCCCGCCGATGGGGCACCGTGCGCTAGCGCACATACGCTGCCGCGCACGCTTAAGGGGTAATTAACGCCGGGCGACGCCGCGCAGGAACAGGTCGATGCCTTGTTCGATCTCTTCCGGCGTCGTGGCCACGCCGCAGCGCGAATCGAACAGGAAGCGGCGCAGCTGGTCGCCCATCAGGCAGTTCATCAGGTGAATCGCCAGCCGCTCCGGCGGCGCCTGCGTATCGAGTTGGGCGGCAATGTCAGGGCGGGCGAAATAGCCCGCCAGCAGCTCGCGTGTCTGCCGCGGGCCGGCATCCCAGAAGGCTTCCGCCAGGTCGGGGTTGGCATGGGCCTCCGCTACCACGATCTGGTACAGCGCGGTGGCGTCAGGCGTGCTCACCAGGCGATGGAAGCGCAGGCCGAATTCCAGCAGCGTATCGCGGATCGGGCGATGCACGGTCTCCATGCCGACCGGATCGAAGGCGCCGGCGCGGTAGCGCAGCAGGATGGCCTTCAGCAGGCCGGCCTTGCCGCCGAATTTCACATAGATGGTGCGCACGGCAACCCGTGCTTCCTTGGCGATGGCTTCCAGGCTGACCTTGCCATAACCCTTTTCCAGGATCAGGCGGGCGGCCGTATCCAGCAGGTCATTCAGGCGAGCTTCAGCCTCGGCGGCCTTGGGACGGCCGGCCTTGATTGGCTCAGGAACTTGTTCAACAGACATGATTGAAAACCGTACGTAATGCCCGAAGGCTATCAGATAGGTCCCACTTTATTCCAATTTAAAATGAAATGCAATCGTTTCATTTCTTGACTTTGGTCATTGATTGACGAATAATGCACACGACTCATTTCATTTTCAGGGAGTTTCCCACCATGTCCCAGCACAACCCAGCCGAACAAAAAGTGCTCAGCGCCGTGCCAGAAGCTGCTGCGCCCGCTACTCCTGCAGCCACTCCTCCCAACCGTCGCGTCCTCGTGATTGCCGGCCTGATCGCCCTGGCAGCCCTGGCCGCCGGCGGCCGCATGTGGTACCGCAGCCACCACTATGTGGAAACGGAAAACGCCTACGTGGCCGGCCACGTGCATCCAGTGTCCTCGCGCATTGCCGGCGTGGTGACCAAGGTGCTGGTGGACGATAACCAGCTCGTGAAAGCCGGCGACGTGATCGCCGAACTCGATCCCTTCGACCAGCAGGTGAAGGTGGAACAGATCCAGGCACAGATCGCCAGCGTGCAGCAGCAAGTCCTGCAGGCCGACGCCCAGATCGCCCAGGTGAACGCGCAAGCCAGCGCCGCCGCCGCGCAAGTCGCCCAGGCACAAGCCAACCAACTGCGCGCTGCGCAGGACGCCGAGCGTTATGGCCAGCTGTTTACCAGCCAGATGAAGGCCGTGTCGAAAGCCGAACTGGATGCCGCCAACGCCGCCCGCGCCAGCGCCACCGCCGACGTGGCTGCGCGCAAGGACAGCGCGGTCGCAGCGAAAGCGCAAATCGGTTCCGCTACCTCGGCCCGTGAAGTGCTGAAGGCACAAGTCAAAGTCCTGCAAGTGCAGTTGAAAGACGCGCAGCAGCAACTGGCGTACAACCGCATCGTCGCCCCGGTCGATGGCCGCGTCGGCAAGCGCACCCTGGAAGTAGGCCAGCGCGTGCAGCCAGGCCAGCAACTGGTGGCCCTGGTGCAGGACAATGTGTGGGTCACCGCCAACTTCAAGGAAACCCAGCTCGCCGACATGCGCGTAGGCCAGGAAGTGAACCTGTCCATCGATGCACTGCCGGGCAAGGAACTGACCGGCCGCGTCGACTCGTTCTCGCCGGCTTCCGGCGCGCAGTTTGCACTGCTGCCGGCCGACAACGCCACCGGCAACTTCACCAAGATCGTGCAGCGCGTGCCGGTCAAGATCACCTTCAAGCCGGAAGACCTGAAAGCCTATGAAGGCCGCCTGGTGCCGGGCATGTCCGCGATCGCTGAAGTCAGCATCAAATCTAACGCAAAATGAGTGCCGCAATGATGGTGCCTGAAGGCCGGGTATCCGGCCGCACCTGGATCGCAGTCGCCGCGGGCATGCTGGGTGCCTTCATGGCGGTGCTGGACATCCAGATCACCAACTCCTCGCTGCGCGACATCCTGGGCGCGCTGAACGCGACGCAGGAAGAGGGCTCGTGGATTTCGACCGCCTACCTGGTGGCCGAGATCATCGTGATCCCGCTGACCGCGCTGCTCACGCGCACCTTCGGCATGCGCGGCTACATGATGGGCACCACGGCCCTGTTCCTGGTGTTTTCGACCCTGTGCGGCGCGGCATGGAACCTGCAAAGCATGATCCTGTTCCGCATGATGCAGGGCTTCACCGGCGGCGCATTGATCCCGATGGCGATGACGCTGGTGATGGCCAAGCTGCCGCCCTCCAAGCGCGCAGTCGGCATGGCCATCTTCGGCCTGACCGCAACGCTGGCCCCTTCCATGGGCCCGACCCTGGGCGGCTACCTGAGCGAACTGTATGGCTGGCCGTCGATCTTCTACATCAACTGGGTGCCGGGCATCCTGCTGATCGCCGGTGTGGCGTATGGCCTCGATCATGAAGAGCGCAAGCTCAGTGAGTTGTTCAATGCCGACTGGCTGGGTATCGCCTTCATGGCGCTGGGCCTGGGCTGCCTGACCATCTTCCTGGAAGAGGGCAATAGCAAGGATTGGTTCGAGTCCGGCTTCATCATCGCGTTTGCTGGCTTGTCTATCGTAGGCTTGCTGGGCTGGGTGCTGACCAGTGCCATGCGTCCGCATCCTTTCGTCAACCTGGGCCTGTTCGCGCAGCGCAATTTCCTGGTAGCGTCGGCACTGGCAGCCGTCATGGGCATGGGGCTGTATGGCTCGTCGTTCCTGCTGCCGCTGTACCTGGGCCAGATTGCCGGCTATTCGCCGATGCAGATCGGTGAAGTGATCATGTGGGCCGGCTTGCCGCAGCTCTTCATCATGCCGTTCGCGGCCAAGCTGTCGATGAAGATTGACAACCGCATCCTGTGCTCGATCGGCCTGGGCCTGTTTGGCGTGTCCTGCATCATGAATGCTTATATGGACGCAACGACCGGCTACGACCAGTTGCTGGTGTCGCAGGTGGTGCGTGCGCTGGGCCAGCCCTTCGTCATGCTGACGCTGTCGAACTTTGCGATGAACGGCATTGCACCTAAAGATACTGCTTCGGCATCGAGCCTGTTCAACATGATCCGCAACCTCGGTGGCTCGATCGGCATCGCCTTGCTGGCAACCCAGCTGACGCAGCGCGAACACTTCCACTCGGCCCGCCTGGGCGAGGCAGTGAACGGCTTCTCGGCCGCGACCCAGCTGCGGCTGGACCAATTGACACAGAACTTTATCGGCAAAGGCTTTGACCCCATCACCGCATCGGACAAGGCGCTGAAGGCGGTGGATGGCATCGTGCGGCGCGAGTCCTTCGTGATGGCTTACAACGACGGCTTCCTGATCGTGGGCGCAATCCTGTTGTCCTGCATCCTGATCCTGTGGCTGTCCGACAAGGTGAAGTCCCCATCGGGCGGCGGCGCCGGTGCGCACTGAATGAGAGAAAGAACTATGAACATCAAAATGATTGCAATGGCAGTGGGCGCAGCGGCGGTTTTGGCCGGTTGCGGCACCGTGGGCAGCGACTTCAAGGCGCCAGCCGGAATGAAGGAGCAGGCCTTCCGCCACGCGCCGCAAGGCGCAGCGAGCGAAGCCCAACTGCCGGCGCAGTGGTGGACCGTGTTCAGCGACGACACGCTGAACCGGCTTGAACACCAGGCCTTGCGCGACAGCCCGACCGTGAAGGCGGCGGCGCAGCGCCTGTTCCAGGCCGAAGCGCAACTGGGGCTGGTGAAAGCCAGCCAGTTGCCCTCCGTGACGCTGAGCACCGGCGTTTCCAACTCGCGCACCTCGGCCAACACATCGCAAGGTATCGCGCTGGGCCACCGCTCGATCCACGGCAACAACTACTCGGTCGCCGCAGGCTTCTCCTATGAGCTGGACCTGTTCGGCCGCGTGCGCCGCGCCGTGGAATCGGCCGACGCGCAAGCGCTGGCGGCCAGCCATGACCGCGACGGCGTGCTGTTGCTGCTGTCGTCGCAGATCGCCACCACTTACTGGCAGTTGCGCGGCCTGGACGCCGAAATGGCGATCCTGCGCGGCGCCCTGGCCACCCGCAAGGAGACCGAGGAGCTGGTGAACGCCCGCTTCAACGCCGGCCTGTCGAATGAACTGGACACCTCGCGTGCCCGCATCGAACGCGCCAACGCCGAAGCCGACCTGGAAGAAGTGCAACGCCAGCGCAACACGCTGGAGCACGCACTGGCCGTGCTGGTGGGCGCATCGCCATCGTCGATGCAACTGGAACCGGCAACGGCGACCGAACTGCCTGCGCCACCAATGATTCCGGCCGGCCTGCCAGCCAACCTGCTGGCCAATCGTCCCGACCTGGCAGCCAGCGTTGCAACCCTGCGCGCGACCAATGCCAACGTCGGCGTCGCGGAAGGCGCGTTCTACCCATCGGTCAGCCTGACCGGCAACTTCGGCTATGCATCGGAAAGCCTGAGCGACATCAGCAAAGGCGGCTCGCGCGCGTTCAGCTTTGGCCCACTGGCGCTGTCGCTGCCGCTCTTCGACGGCGGCCGCAACCAGTCCAACCTGACGGTGGCCAAGGCCCGCTACGAAGAAGCGGTCGCCAACCACGAAGGCAAGCTGCTGACCGCGCTGCGTGAAGTGGAAGACGCCCTGTCCGACGTACAGCAGCGCACGCAGCAAGGCAAGGTACAAGCGACTTCGCGCGAAGCCGCTACCCGCGCGTATGACGTTGCCCGCGCCCGCTACGAGCGCGGCATCAGCACCTACCTAGACGTCACCGATGCCCAGCGCAGCGCATTGGCCGCCGACCGCGCCGCCGTGCAAATCAACACCCAGCGCCTGCTCGCTACCGTCAGCTTCGCCCGCGCCCTCGGCGGCGGCTGGCAAGCCCCTTAACGCATAAAAGTCGGGGTCAGGTCTGGCAATCGGACAAACGCTGCGCGTTTGTCCGATTGCCAGACCTGACCCCGACTTTTTAATTGGTAGGGCCGAGGCGGGAGAGCATGAAGTCGATGAAGCTGGTCAGCTTGGGTGTCGGCTGGCGGTCGCGCGGGTAGAGCAGGTGCATGGGGCGCGGGGTGGGCAGGTAGTCGTCCAGCACGCGCACCAGGCGGCCGGCGGCGATGTCTTGCGCCAGCGCCGTTTCGGCTTGCATGATCAGGCCGAAGCCTTTCAGCGCTGCTTGCTTGAGTGCGTAGCTATTGTTGGCGCGCAGGCGGCTCAGGGGAATGTGGCGGGCGTCCTTGTCTCCCTTGAGGCGCCAGCGCGCTTGCGGCACCCAGCCGCTGAATTCCAGGCATTCGTGCTGCGTCAGGTCGGACGGCATTTTCGGCACGCCGCGCCGTGCGAGATAGTCTGGCGAACCGCAGATCACCACGCCATATGGCCGCAACGGCCGCGCTACCAGCGATGAATCTTCCAGCGTGCCAATGCGCACGGCGACGTCGAATCCTTCTTCCACCATGTCGATCATGCGGTCGTTCAGGCTCAGGTCGACGCTGACTTCTGGGTACATATCGAGGTAGTCGGGCATCATGGGACTGAGCCACTCCATCCCGAACGAGACGGCGGCGGTGACCTTCAACACGCCGCGCGGCGCCAGGCGCATGGTTTCGGCCAGGCTTTCGGCGGCGCCGATCTGGGCGAGGATGGCGCGGCATTGCTCGGCATACTGGCGGCCGATCTCGGTCAGCGACTGGCGCCGGGTTGTGCGGGTCAGCAGGGCGGCTCCCAGGCGCTGCTCGAGCTCGCGCACGTGCTTGCCCACCATCACGGCGGAAATGCCGAAGCGTTCCGCCGCGGCCGTAAAACTGCCGGTGTCGACGGCGGCCACAAAGACTTCCATGCTGCGCAGCTTATCCATTGCTAACCATGAGTTCGTAATTATCTAAATGATAGCTCATTTATTCCTGTGGTGACGGAGCGCATACTGGCTTCACTTCAAAACCCAACAGGAGATTCAACATGAAAAAGATCATCGTTATCGGCGCATCGGGCACCATTGGCAAAGGCATCGTGGAACAACTGGGCTTGCGCCATGAAGTGATCACCGTGGGCCGCAACAGTGGCCAATTCCAGGTCAAGATCGAAGATCCGGCTTCGGTGGAGGCGCTGTTCCAGAAAGTCGGCAAGGTGGATGGGGTGGTGGTGTCGGCCGGCGACCTGCATTTCGGTCCGCTGGCGGAAATGAGCGCGGAGCAGTTCCAGGTCGGCCTGAACTCCAAGCTGATGGGCCAGGTGAACGTGGCCCTGGCCGCGCAAAAATACCTGAACGACGGCGGCTCGATCACCCTGACCAGCGGCAGCGTTTCCGAGAATCCGATCCGCTTCGGCGCCAACGCCAGCACGGTCAACCGCGCGGTGGAGGGCTTCGTGATGGGGGCGGCGGTCGAACTGCAACGCGGCCTGCGCATCAACGTCATCAGCCCAACCCTGGTGGACGAGTCGGTGGAAGCTTACGGTCCTTATTTCTACGGCATGGAAACCGTGCCTGTGAAGCGCGTGGCGCTGGCCTATAGCCGCAGCGTGGAAGGCGCGGAGAACGGCAAGACCTACCGTGTGTGGTAATGCGTACGGTCCTGGTTATTGGCGGCACCGGCACCATCGGCAGCGCCGTGGTGCAGGAGCTGGGCAAGCGGCACCGTGTGATCACCGCTGGTCGCAGCAGTGGCGACTACCGCGTGGCAATCGAGGATATCGCTTCGGTACGTGCGCTGTTCGCGGAGGCTGGCAGTGTGGACCATGTGGTGGTGGCTGCAGGTGCGCTCCACGTCGGCCCGCTGGAGCAGATGACGCACCAGCAGTTCCGCGTCGGCCTCGATTCGAAGTTGATGGGGCAGGTGAACGTCGCCCTCGTGGCGCAGCACGCGCTGAATGAGGGCGGTTCCATCACGCTCACCAGCGGCGTGGATGCGCACAACCCGCTGCGTGGCTGCGCCAACACGATCACAGTCAATAACGGCATCGAGGGTTTTGCCAACGGCGCTGCGGTGGAGCTGCAACGCGGCCTGCGCATCAACGTGGTCAATCCTTCGTTGCTGGAGGAGTCGGCGGAGAAGTTCGAGTCGCTGTTTTATGGCTTCGAGCCCGTTCCTGCCAGCCGCGTGGCGTGTGTCTACAGCCGTTGCGTGGAAGGTGCAGAATCCGGAAAAACCTACTGCGCCTGGTAGACACGGGAATACAATGTGGCCTTCCTTTTAACTGTAGAGAAAAGGCCACATGAAAAACCTCCTGACCCCGCTGGTGCTGGCGATTGCCAGCGCCACCGCTGCCGCCGCTACTGCCGCTGGCCCTGCTGATTTGGCTGAGCTGCAGGCGATGACCAAGCGCTACGCTCCCGTGCAGCTGAAGGCCGATACCTCGCAGCTTTCGGCCGGCGACCGCCAGGCCATCAAGAAGCTGATCGAAGCGGCGAAGATCGTCGACACCCTGCAACTGCGCCAGCGCTGGTCGGGCAACGAGGCCTTGTATGCCGCGCTGCAAAAGGATAAATCCCCGCTTGGCAAGGCGCGCGCCGAGTACTTCTGGCTGAACAAAGGCCCGTGGTCCATCCTGGACGACCATAAATCCTTCCTGCCTGCGGAAGTTGCGGGCATCAAGGTGCCTGACCAGAAGCCTGCCGCCGCCAACTTCTATCCGGAAGGGGCCAGTAAGGAAGAACTCGAAGGCTGGATGAACGGCCTGCCTGCCGCGCAAAAGCAGGAAGCGCAGTGGTTCTTCACCACCATCCGCAAGGGCGACGGCGGCAAGTTCAAGATCGTCAAATACTCGGATGAATACAAGCCGGAACTGGAGAAGCTGTCCAAGCTGCTGAAGGAGGCTGCTGCCGCCACCAGCAATGCATCGCTGAAGAAATTCCTCGACCTGCGCGCCGACGCCTTCCTCTCCAACGACTACCTGCCATCCGATTTCGCCTGGATGGACCTGGACTCGCCAGTCGACGTCACCATCGGCCCATACGAAACCTATAACGACGAACTGTTTGGCTACAAGGCTGCCTTCGAAGCGTATGTGAACATCCGCGACGAAAAGGAAACGCGCAAGCTGGACTTCTTCGCCAAGCACATGCAGGAGCTGGAAGACAACCTGCCGGTCGATCCACAATACCGCAACCCGAAGGTCGGCGCGGTAGCGCCGATGGTCGTCGTGAACCAGGTCTATGGCGCGGGCGACGGCAATATGGGCGTGCAGACCGCGGCCTACAACCTGCCAAACGACGAGCGCATCATCAGCCAGCGCGGCTCCAAGCGCGTGATGCTGAAGAACGTACAAGAAGAAAAATTCAAGGCCACGCTGACCCCGATCGCCAAGCTGGTGCTGCGCCCTGCGGACCAGAAGGACCTGGACTTCAACTCCTTCTTCACCCACATCCTGGCGCACGAAATCACGCACGGCCTGGGCCCGCACATCACCAAGGCCGGCGCCGCCGAGTCCACCCCGCGCCAGGACCTGAAGGAAGCCTATTCCACCATCGAGGAAGCGAAAGCCGACATCACCGGCCTGTTCGCGCTGATGTACATGATGGAGAAGGGCCAATTGAAGGACACCCTGGGCCAGGGCGAAGCGGCGGAGCGCAAGCTGCACACGACTTTCCTGGCCTCGGCCTTCCGTACGCTGCACTTCGGCCTGACCGACTCGCACGCACGCGGCATGGCGATCCAGGTCAACTACCTGCTCGATAAAGGCGGCTTCGTGTCGCATGGCGACGGCACGTTCTCGGTGGACTTCAAGAAGATCAAACAGGCGGTGACCGAGCTTGACCGCGAGTTCCTCACCATCGAAGCGACCGGCGATTACGCACGTGCCAAGGACATGATGGCGAAGTACGTTGTGATCCGCCCCGACGTGCAGAAGGCTTTGGACAAGATGAAGAAAGTGCCGAACGATATCCGTCCATCTTTCCCGACTGCCAACTCCTTGCTGGCAAAATAAACTTGTCGAGCAGCTCAGCCAATATTTTGTAACAGCACAGAAACTCCGGTAACAGCTTGCCGTAAGGCATGTATAGTTGAAGCCAGTTACCGGAGTTCTGTCATGAAGCTGAGCCTGCCCATCCTGCTGTCCTTCTTTGCTGTTTCTGCTGGCGCTGCTCAGCTGACCGAAACTGAAACACGCTGGCTGCAAGCCGGCTCTCCCGTGCTGGCTTACGCCAAGCAGGAACTCAAGCTCCCTATTGATATCGTGGTCCAGCCGCAAGCCGGCCCGAATGACGTGCCGCTGGCGATGGGTTTTGCCGATGGCCGTTGCAAGCTGGTGTTCTCGATGCGCGGCAATCCGCAGGCCGAAGAAGTGTTGTCCGGTGTCCCTGCTGAACAACAGAAAGTCCTGATCGAAGCGATGACCGCGCACGAAGTCGGCCATTGCTGGCGCCAGGCGCAGGGCAGTTGGCATGCATTGCCGGCCGGCTTTGTCGAAGGCCACCATGAGCAGCTCGACAACCCTGAATTGCAAGCGCTGTCGAAAGCGATGCGCGATACGCGCCGCGAAGAAGCGTTTTCCGACCTGGTGGCGCTGGCCTGGACGCAGCGTGCCAATGCCGCGCAATACAATCAAGTGTACGCGTGGCTGATGCAAGTGCGCCAGCCTGTTGAGCACGGCTCTCACAACACGCGTGCCTGGCTGCAACTTGCCGCTGACGGAGCTGTGTTCTCCAGCGAACACAACCCCTTCGAACAGGCACGCGTACTGTGGGGCAAAGGCTTACTTAAAGACGAGCAATAGCGCAATGTGTTCGGTCGCGCACAGAAATTAGTCCCCGGGAGGCGTGTAATCGCCATGCAAACCATCCTAAAGGGGACTAACCATGAAGAAAATTCTGTGTATGTCGCTGGCTGCGCTGTTCAGTACTTCGTTCGCTGTGGCGCAGGCTGCCGATAACGACGCCTACAAAGCTGCAAAGGACAAGGCCGAATCCGACTACAAAGTTGCTAAGGACAATTGCAAGAGCCTGAAGGGCAATGCCGAAGACATCTGCAAGGACGAAGCCAAAGTAGCCGAAGCCCGTGCGATCCTGGATGCGACCAAACAGCACCAGAACACGCCCAAGGACGTTGAAAAAGCCCAGCGCAAACTGGCCGACGCCGAGTATGACCTGGCCAAGGAACGTTGCGATGACATGAGCGGTTCGGCGAAATCGGCCTGCAAGTCGGACGCCAAATCTGCCCATAAAACCGCACTGGCCAACTTAGGCACGACAAGCACCACTGCTGCCATTGCCCAGGACACCCGCGAGGCAGGCACCAACCTGGCCAACACCACCCGCGAGGCAACTTCCGACACGCGCTCCGCGATGTCCGACACCATGATCACCACCAAGGTGAAGGCTGAATACGCAGCCGACCCATTGGTGAAAGCCATGGACGTTCACGTGGAAACCCAGAAGGGTGTCGTCATGCTGAGCGGCTTCGTGCCATCGAAAGCAGAAGCTGACAAGGCGATCGAACTGGCCCGCAAGATCGAGGGCGTGCAGGAAGTGAAATCTTCCCTGCAAATCAAGAAATAAGCAGGCGCTTTGCGCCGACGAAGAGCCGGCTCCGCGCCGGCTCTTCTTTTTCTTGTATTTATGATGATCGTCATCTAAGATGCTGTGCATGATAGCCCAAACCCTCTCCCAGCGGTTGCAACGCCGCGGCATCCACTACGCGTGGGTCATCGTTGCCTTGACCTTCCTGACCGGACTGACGTCGTCGGCCGCACTCGGTTTGTCGGGAGCGCTGCTGCAGCCGTTAAGCAAAGAGTTCGGCTGGGGAGTTGACCAGATATCGTCGGCGCTGGCAGTGCGCTTTGCCTTGTTCGGCCTGATGGGGCCTTTCTCGGCGATCCTGATGGAGCGCTTCGGCTTGCGCAAGGTGGTGGTGACGGCCCTCGGCCTGGTCACGGCCGGTTCGCTGCTGGCGCTGAGCATGAAGCAGTTCTGGCAACTGGTGCTGCTGTGGGGCGTGATGCTGGGCGTGGGGTCGGGCATGACGGCGCTGGTCCTGAGCGCGGTGGTTTCAAACCGCTGGTTTGAAACCCGTCGCGGGCTGGTGGTCGGTTTGCTGACGGCCAGTTCGGCAACGGGGCAGTTGATCTTCCTGCCGGTCGGGGCCTGGCTGGTGGAACACTTCGGCTGGCGCATGGCTGTCGTGCCGGTATTGGTGGCGTGCGGCCTTGTGGCCGTGGCCGTGCTCCTGTTGATGCGTAACCGCCCGGCGGACGTGGGCCTGGCGCCGTTCGGCGCAACGCAGCCCGCCGCGGCGGTTGCGCCGATGGCGATTGGCTTTGCCACGCCGTTCCGCATCTTCCGTGAAGCGTCGGGCAGTGTGGTGTTCTGGCTGCTGGCCGGCAGTTTCTTCATTTGTGGCTTGAGTACGAATGGCCTGATCCAGACCCACTTCATTTCGCTGTGCGGCGATGCCGGCCTGGGACCTGTGCCTGCGGCTTCGGTGCTGGCAATGATGGGCGCCTTCGACCTGGTCGGTACCATCCTGTCCGGTTGGCTGTCCGACCGCTACGACAACCGCAAGCTGCTGTTCTGGTACTACAGCCTGCGCGGCCTGTCGCTGCTGTGGCTTCCGTACGCGGACTTCACGCTGTATGGGCTGTCGGTATTTGCCATGTTCTATGGCCTGGACTGGATTGCCACCGTGCCGCCGACGGTGCGCCTGGTCGCTACGACCTTCGGCAAGGAGAAAGCCGGCATGGTATTTGGCTGGATTTTCGCGGCCCACCAGTTGGGGGCTGCGGTTGCAGCGTTCGGGGCAGGGCAGGTGCGTACGCTGCTGCTGACCTATAACCCGGCGTTGTTCACGGCGGGTGCGGCCTGCCTGGTGGCAGGCTTGATGGTGCTGGCGATCCGGCTGCGGCCGGCCGCTGCAGCGGCGCCGGTCGCAGCCAGCGCTGCATGAGGGGTCAGGCCTGGGCGAGGATCGCCAGGCTGACGCCGATGCCGGCAAACCACACCAGCGTGCGCAGCGTGGCCAGGTTGCTGATGTAGATGATGCTGTAGGTGACGCGAATCAGGACGAAGGACATCGCAAGGACATCGATGCGGTCCTGGTTGGCGTGGGCCTGCTGCGCGAGGATGACGGCGGCAATGAACAGCGGCAGTGCTTCAAAGCCGTTCAGGTGGGCGGCGTGGGCGCGCTTCATCCAGCCGGCCTGGCGTTCGGCCCAATCGCGCGGATCGGCATTGTCGTAGCGGTCCTTGCTCGTGACTGAGGCGACTTTCGACGTCATCGCGACCATCATTGGCAGCAGGCAGGCCGCGGCGATACACCAGTTTGCAACCGTCATCTTTTGCTACTCCTTCTTATTTGAGGTACTTGGCGAGCCAGCCATGCACCTCGTTGTAGAAGTAGCGGCTGTTCTCACCTTTCAGGATCCAGTGGTTTTCGTCCGGGAATACTACCAGTTTGCTAGGAGTATTCAAGCGCTGTTGTGCCGCGAAGTTCATCAGCGCGTTGTTGACGGGAACACGGTAATCCAGTTCGCCCACGGTGATCAGGATCGGCGTCTTGAAGCCGGTGCCTTTCTCATGGTTTGCGCCCTGCATGATCGGGCTTTGCTCGCGCCATACCGGCAGGTTGCTCCACACCGGGCCGCCGCCGTTGACTTCGCGGCCGTAGATGCTGTCGCTGGTACCCCATTGCATCACCAGGTCCATTTCGCCTGCGTGCGACACGATGGCCTTGTAGCGGGTAGTGGTGGCCTGCAGCCAGTTGGCCAGGTGGCCGCCATAGCTTGCGCCGCCCGCTGCCAGCCTGGTGCTGTCGATGAAGGGGTACTTCCTGATCGCTTCGTCGACGGCCCAGTTGATTTCGTCGCCCGGACCTTTCAGCGGGTCGTGCTGGATCGAGCGCGCAAATTCTTCGCCGTAGCCGGTGGAACCCTTGTAGTCGGTCAGCAGCACTACGTAGCCTGGCTTGGCCAGCAAGTGGTAGTTCCAGCGCAGCACGAACTGGTCGCGCCACATGTTCGCGGCGCCGCCGTGGATGACGGCGAACAGCGGGTACTTCCTGTTCGGGTCAAAGCCGGCCGGCTTCACAATCATATTGTGGATCTGGCGGCCGTCCGGGGTCTTGTACCAGAAGTGCTCGGGTGCTTGCCAGTCGATCGTTGCGGCTTTCTCGACGTTGAAGGACGTCAGGCGCTTCGGCGTACCGTTGAAGGAATAGATCTCCGGCGGGTTGATGGCCGATTCCCATACGCCTACCAGCGCCTTGCCGCCTGCATTCAGCGAGTTGATCGAGCCGTTAGGCAGCGAAGGCTCTTCGCGCTTGTCGCCGCCGGCGTAGTTCATCGAGCTGACCTTTTCCAGGCCAGCGTGCTCGAAGGAGTAGTAAATGCGCTTGCCGTCGCTTGGCAGGGCGATGCGCGAGATCGAGCGGTCCAGGTCCTGGGTCAGGATCTTCGGCTGGGCGCTGGTGAATGGCCAGGCGAAGCTTGCCAGGCGGGTCAGGTCGTACACCTTGTTCGGCACTTCCTCTTCGGTCAGCGCGAACAGGGTTTTGCCGTCCGGGGAGAAGCGCAGGTCGTGGTAGCTGCGGCCGTCTTTGGTCAACTGGACCGGTTCGCCGCCCGCCAATGGCACGCTGTAGATCTGGGTGAAGGTCGAGGCGCGTGCCGCTTCATCGCGGTTGGTGGAAACGGCGAAGACCACGCCTTTGCCATCCGGTGACCACACTGCATTGAGGGACTGGCCATCGTCGCCCTGGCTGCCGCCAAAGCCCGGCAAGTCAGCCAGCTTGCTGCCGGCCAGGATGTCGCGCGACTTGGCGTCCGGCTGCGCGTCCATCACGAACAGGCGCACCTTCTTGTCGTCCAGCCATTTGTCGAAGAAGCGCGGCGGGAAGGATTCGTAGGCGCGGGCGCTGTACTTGCGGTCCTTGCGTTCCTTGGCGACCTTCTTCACCGCTTCTTCATCGGTGGTGCCCGGGAAGATTTCGCTGACGAACAGGATCTGCTTGCCGTCCGGGCTCCACTTCGGCATGCGCGCGCCCAGCGTCAGGGTCGTCATGCGCTGCGCTTCACCGCCGTTGGCAACGTCCAGGCGGTAGATTTGCGGCGCTTCGTCGCCTTCGCGCTTGGCGACAAACAGCAGGAAGCGGCTGTCCGGCGACCATGCGTGCGCGGACTCGCCGCCCTTGCTGAAGGTCAGGCGGCGCGGGGCGCTATTGTCTCCCAGGGACTTGATCCAGATGTCGGACCATTGCTCCTTGCTGTCGTAGGCCGGATCGGTGACTGAGAACACGGCCCATTTGCCGTCCGGGCTAGGCTGCGGGGCGCCGACGCGCTTCATCAGCCACACGTCTTCGTGGGTGATGGCGTGCCTGGCCGGTTCGACCGCAGCCGCCTGGGCCAGGCCGGCACAGGCGCCGAGGATCAGCAGGGAAGTGAACTTGGGGAGGAATTTAGTTGCAATCATTGCACGGGCTTGGTTGATTCGGTGGAGCGGGGATAGTGAGGAATTGGCTGATCCATGTCAATCTGCTGTTACTTAGCTGATACAAAGGGCGCGCGTGGTAGACTCGCCGTCCATGAATTCCGTCCTCGCGCTGAAGCTTTTCCTCGTTCCTTCATTGATTTATGCCGTCACGCTGGCTGGGCGGCGCTGGGGGCCTGCCGTTGCCGGCTGGCTTTCCGCTTTCCCGATTGTCGCGGGGCCGATCCTGCTGGCGATTTCGCTGGAGCAGGGTGCGGGATTTGCCGCCACTGCGGCGGAAGGCACGTTGATGGCGGTGTTCGCCATGATTGCCTTCAGCCTGGTGTATGCATGGTCGTCCGGCTGGATGGGCGTTGCGGGGGCAATGCCGGTCGCGCTGGGGGCGTGGGCGCTGGCGGTGGCTGGCTTGCAGTCGGTTCGGCTGCCATTGCCGTTCGCCGCGCTGGCCGTAGTCGCGGCATTGCTAGCCGCGCCGCGCCTATTCCCGCCGCGCTCCAGCGCTCCGGCCGCGATAGGCGCCGCGCAGGTGGCACGCCGCGGTGGCGACCTGCCGTGGCGCATGCTGGCTGGCGCGGTGCTGGTGATGTCGGTCAGCGCGGCGGCGGCGGGGCTGGGGCCGCGCCTGAGCGGCTTCTTCGCCATGTTCCCTGTAATGGGCACGGTGCTGGTTGGCTTCACACACGTGCAGGCTGGCCGCGACAGCGCAGTGCAACTGCTGCGCGGAACAATGCTCGGCTACTTCGCCTTCGCCGCCTTCTGCGTGGCGATTGCGCTGCTGCTGCGCGCACAGGCCGTGGCGGTATCGTTCTTCTGCGCCTTCGTTTTCGCGCTGACTATCCAGCTATTGGCGAAAGCCGCATCGTCAAGGCGCCAGGCGACATGACGAAGCCGTGGTATTCCTCGCTGTCGCCTTCAACGGAAACCAGGTTGAAGCGCCCCAGCAGGCACGCCATGGCCACTTTGATTTCGAGCAGCGACAGGTAGCGCCCCGGACACAGGCGCGGCCCAGAGCCGAAGGGCATCGCCAGCTGGCGCGCATTGCTGCCATCCAGCCAGCGCTGCGGGTCGAATTCGGCCGCATTGCGCAATTTTGTTTCGGACACGCTGTCGTGCCGCAGCACGCACCACACCACGCTGTCTTGCGGCACCTGAACGTCGCCCACCACGCAGTCGCGATTGGCCTGCAAGGGAATGAAAGGCGCCGGCGGCTTGAGGCGCATGGCTTCGTGCGCGCAGGCGTCGATGTATTCCAGCTGGTCCATCTGCTCGATAGTGAAGCCTGAAGGATCGGGCGCCACGCGCCGCACTTCTTCCTGCGCGCGCTGCAGCGCCTCCGGATGGCGCGACAGCAGCCAGACCAGCCATGCCAAAGCGCTGGAGGTAGTGTCTTCGCCCGCCAGCAGCATGGTGCTGACATTGCCGACAACGGCCGCGTGGTCAATGCTGCTGCCTTCCTGGGCGGCTGCAGCCAGCATCGCTTCCAGCATGTTCTGCGGGCGCTCTGCACGCGCAGGATCGTCCTGCATGCGCTGGCGTGCCTTGGCGATAAAACCATTGGTCGCCTCGTGCATGGCCAGCACCGCCGCCTCCAGCTTGCGGTCGTAAGGCAGCTTCACGTAGCGCCAGTAAGGCACTGGCAGCAGCGAGCGCCGCGCCGTGCCATCCATGATCAGTTCGAGCTGCTGCTGCACCACGTCGTCGCCATGTTCGATGGTGTTGACCTCTTCGCCGAAAGCCAGGCCTGCGATCACGTCCACCGTGTAGCGTTTCAGGTCCGCATTCAGTGCGACAGGGCGGCCTTCCTCCGCCGCCTGTGCCCAGCGCGCTTGCAGGCGTGTGCCGACACGCGCCAGCAAAGGGAAGTAGGCCTTGATCGCATGCGGTGCGAAAGCTTGCATCACCATCTTGCGCTGGTTGCGCCACGCAGTGCCCTCCGCCAGGAAGACACCGCGCTCGCCGCCCATCTCGTCCGACACCTGGGCCGTGACATCGGGCCGGCGGAAGCCATCGGGCCGGTCGCGCAGAACGCCGCTGACCAGCGCCGCATCGGCAACCACCAGCGCCTGTGCGCGGCCTATGCTCATGCGGAACAGCGAGCCATACTGCTGCGCCAGGGCTTCGATATCTGCGTGGACCTTGCGCGGCCGGAGCTGCAAGGCGTTGCCGAGGAAGGGCAGGCCCTTGGGGCCGGGCAGGTCGGAAAGGTGGCGCAGCGCGCCGGTAGCTTGGGCGGTCGTGGTATCCATGAGAGCCAGTATGCGCCGTCCGTGCGGAGCGGTCTTGAACGTTTGCGACATCGCGCTACAATGCTGTGCATGTTGCCAATCAGTAAATTCATCGTCCCGCGCCGCTCGCTCGCTTCCTGCCTGCGGGCGATCGTCGTGCGCAACACCGTCGGCTGCGAGCTGGCCGATGAGCAGCGCCTGAACCGCTATCCCGCGACGGGCTTCCCTGTCCTGTTCCTGCAACTGGTGGGCGAGTCCGTGATGGTCGAGCCGCCAATGCCGGACATGAAGTGTCCGGAAGGCGGCGTCCTGCTGTCCGGCGCGTGGACCGGGCCAACGGTATCCGCCAATCCCGGCCCGACACATTTCATGACCGTGCTGTTCTTTCCTGAAGCGCTGCATCGCCTGACGGGAATCGATATGAGCACCATCGTCGACCAGTTCCAGCCGCTGGACGCCTTGCTCGGCGCCGAATGGCAGCAACTGGCGGCGCGCATGCTCGCGGCGGCCAACGACGAAACGCGCGTGGCCTTGCTGGAGGATTTCCTGGAGCCGCGCTGGCGCGCTGTGCGCGACAACAGCGCCTTCGACGGTGCCGTGGGCGACTGGGTGCGCCGCCTGGAAGGACAGGCCGCCGCCGCAGGCATCGGCCGCAGCGTACGCATGGCCGAGCGCCGCATCCGCGAATGGGCTGGCCAGCCGCTGCGCCGCCTGCGCCGCTCCTATCGCGCCGAGCAGACCTTTATCGCCGCGCGCGACGCGGCATTGAAAGGCAAGGTTTCGCTCGGCGACATGGCGCAGCTTGGCGGTTATTCCGACCAGGCGCACATGAGCCGCGAAGCGCGCGAGATCAGCGGCCTTAGCCCGTCCGAGATTTTGCGCCGCGGCCTGGAGGACGAAACCTACTGGGTCTACCGCATCTGGAACTAGCCGCGCGGCGCCATTCGCTATAATCGTCTCGCCATGACAGATTTTGACGACGACGAACAGTTGGTGACTGAGCTGGGCCTTGCGGCCCGCGGCATCCAGCTGGCAAAGCAGGAAGGCCGCGTATTCCTGCGCTTCACAGGCACGGTGGAGCTGGACGGCCTGCAGATTCCCTACGACCTGGTGCCGCAGCAAGGCGTGCTGGCCAAGCCATCCAAATGGCGCAAGCTGGAGCGCGAGGGGCGTGCAGCGCTGTTGCTGGAACGCGGCAGCGAAGCCGCGCAGCGTGCGCTGCATGCCGACGTCACCGCCTTCGCCGCCGAGTTGCGCGAAGAATGCGACGATTACGGCATGCGGCCGATGGATTTCCTGCATGCGCTGGAAGACATGCAGACTTCGGAGCCGGCAGGCATTGTCTTCGACCGCGTCCGCCAGCGCCTGGAGCACGCGGTGGAGCGCCATCGCGAAGAGCGCCACGCCGAGCGCACGCGGCAGAGCATCAGCCTGGCCGAATATCCTGATACTTTCGAAGTCGCACGCCGCCTGCCGCGCAAATTCATCGCCCTGCTGGGACCGACCAATTCCGGCAAGACCCACAAGGCGATGGAAGCCCTGGCCAAGGCACGCAGCGGCGTCTATCTCGCGCCACTGCGCCTGCTGGCACTGGAAAACTACGAACGCCTGCAAGCTTCCGATCCCGAGCTGAAGGTCAGCCTGGTGACCGGTGAAGAGCGCCGCATCGAAGAAGGCGCGACCCATGTCGCCAGCACGGTGGAAATGCTGGACACGCGCACCCAGGTCGAGGTGGCGGTGATCGACGAGATCCAGATGCTGTCCGACCGCGACCGCGGCGCCGCCTGGACTGCCGCCGTGTGCGGTGCACCGGCACGCACGGTCTACCTGGTCGGCGCGGCGGAAGCACGGCGCGCGGTGGAAGCGCTGGCAGAACGCCTGGAATGCCCGATCGAGGTCCATATCCTCAAGCGCAAGGCGCCGCTGTCGATGGAGCCTTCGGCCGTGCGCAAGCTTAAAGGCCTGCGCAAGGGCGATGCCGTGATCGCCTTCTCGCGCCGCGAAGTGCTGATGTGGCGCGATATGGTGACCGAGGCCGGACTGTCCGTCGCTACCGTGTACGGCAACCTGTCGCCGGAAGTGCGGCGTGCACAGGCCCAGCGCTTCCGCGACGGCCATGCCGACGTGGTGGTAGGCACGGATGCCATTGCCATGGGCCTCAACCTGCCGATCCAGCGCGTGGTGATGACCACCTCCGTGAAGTACAACGGCTACGAGGAAGAGGAAATTCCCGCGGCCCTGGCGCGCCAGATCGCCGGCCGGGCGGGGCGCTACGGGGTGCACGAGGAAGGCCACGTGGCCGGCTACGACGATGAGACGCACGGTGTAATGCGCTCACTGCTGAAAGAGAAACTGCCGCCCTTGAAGGCGACCGGTTTTGCCGTGGCGCCGACGCTGGAGCACCTGCACCGCATTGCTTCGGTCACCGGCGAAGATTCGCTGGCGCGGCTGCTCAAGCGCTTCGTCCACAATATCGACGTACCGGATGGTTTCTTCTTCCCCCGCATCACTGAGGAGCAGTTCGAGCGCGCCGAATGGCTGGATACCTTGCCGCTGCCGGTGGCGGACAAGTTCACCCTGTCGCTGGTGCCGATCTCCTCCAACGTGGTCACGCTGCAGAAGGCTTGGGAGCACTGGTGCGTGTCCCTGTCGCGCCAGCGCGTGACCCACCTGCATCCCGAGCAGAATCCGCTGCAGTGGATGAACCTGCAGGAAGCGGAAGACGCCTGCCGCCTTTACTCCGCCTATGCCTGGCTTGGTTACCGCTTGCCGGAATTCTTCCCCGACGTGGCGCAGGCGCTGGACCTCTCGCGCTCGGCCTCCGAGCGGGTGGACGGCATCCTGCAAGACCAGAACGCCGCCAATCGTCGCCGCCAGCCAAAGCGCTTCCGTTAGGGATAGCAAATTTGCAATCCGGCTGCTACCATCTGGCAGTTGAATAACTACCGGCGCAACTATGCAGGATCGTACGACGCAGCGTGACTACTGGCTTTGCCAACTGGCGGGTTGGGGCGGCATGGCGGCCATTGGCCTGCTGTCTTCGTCGCAAAGCAATTCCGAGGAGGCTTTGCAGTTCGCGCTTGCCAAGACCTTCTGCATGGCGACCGGTTTCGGCCTGTCGCACCTGTGGCGCTGGCAGCTGAAACGGCACAACTGGCTGGCCGGCTCCACGCTGCCATTTGGCGTGCTGCTGGCCGGCCTGTCCTTGCTGGCGGCCGCACAGACTGGCTTCCTGCTGCTGGCGGACCTGCTGTTTCGTGGCGGCGCCCTGGTACGCGATCCGACTGTCGGCGTGGCCGACTATTCCATGCTGGTGGTGTTGTGGCTCCTTGCCTTCGGCGCCTGGACCCTGTGCTATGCCGTGGCGCTGACGCGCCGGCGCGCGCGCAATGCGGAACTGGCGCGGCTGGAGCTGGAAGTCAGTGCCAAGGATGCCGAACTGCGTGCGTTGCAATTCCAGGTCAACCCGCATTTCTTTTTCAATAGCCTGAACAGCATACGGTCGCTGGTCCACGAGGATGCGCAAGCGGCTTCGCATGCGCTGGGCCAGTTGGCCGGCATGATGCGCCAGCGCTTGCAGGCCGGCCAGGCCGACACCATCACGCTGGCGGAAGAATTAGCCGCCGTCAGCGCCTACCTCGGCATCGAGAAGCTGCGTTTCGACGAGCGCCTGGTAGTAGCCATGGACGTCGATCCGGCCCTGGTGGATACGCGCTTGCCGCCAATGGTGGTGCAAACCCTGGTGGAGAACGCGGTCAAGCATGGCGTTGAGCGCATGGTGGCGCCGTGCCAGGTCCAGATCAGCGCCCGGCTCGGCGACGATGGCCTGGTCAGGGTGGAAGTGCGCAACCAGGGGCGCCTGGCTGCGAACAGCAATTCAACCCGTCTCGGGCTGGCCAATGCGGTGCGGCGGCTGGCACTGCAATGCGGCCCGCAGGCAGGCTGCAAGCTGGAGGAAGAAGAAGGCTGGGTACGCGCCATAGCCACCTTGCCGCAGGGAGCAGCATGAGAGTAGCGATCATCGACGACGAACGGCTGGCGCGCAATGAACTGCGGCGCCTTCTGGACGCACATCCTGAGGTGGACGTGGTGGCGGAGGCGGCCTGCGTGGCTGACGGCCTGCACGCTATCCGTCACATGGCGCCTGACCTGGTGTTCCTCGATATCCAGATGCCGGATGGCAGCGGCTTCGATTTGCTGGCAGCGCTGGAGCAGGCCCCGGCCGTCATCTTCACGACTGCGCATGACCAGTTCGCACTGAAGGCTTTCGACGCCAATGCGCTTGATTACCTGCTCAAGCCGATCGAGGCGCCGCGGCTGGCGCAGGCGCTGCAAAAACGCAGCCGCGACGCCGAGCCCAAGCCGCCCAAGCCGAATGACGGCAAGGTTTTCATGCAGGACGGCGAGCGTTGCTGGTTTGTGGACCTCGAACAAATCGTATTGTTCGAGTCGGAAGGCAATTACACGCGAGTCTATTTCGACAACAACCGTCCCTTGTTGCTGCGCTCCTTGAGCCAGCTCGAAGAACGGCTCGATCCGCAGCATTTCATGCGGATCAACCGCCGCCACATCGTCAACCTGCGCTTCGTACGCGAGGTCGGCCCGTCGCCGGCCGGGGGGCTGGTACTGCTGCTGGAGGGCGGCTTGAACGTCGACATGTCGCGCCGCCGCGCAGTCGAGTTCAAGCAGCTCAAGCGCCTGTAGCCACTTAGTCCGTGCCCTCGACCTTCTTGCGGTTATCGCCGGGTACACGGTCGATCAGCAACTGGCGCGGGTCGAGTGCCACTTCACTTGGCCGCTCCGCCACCGTCAGCACCAGGCGCGATTCGCCAGCCGGCAGCACATGCTGCGCCGTTTGCAACTGGCGCTGTCCCGCGAACACGGCCACTTCGATCGGCTCGTCGTAGGCGCGGGCGCTTTCCTTGCCGTTGCCATCGGCTTCAGTCTTCGACAGGCTCAGCGCCACTTCCACGTCCCAGCGCCCGTCGGCGCGCTTGCTGGTTTTCGCCTCCAGGATGCGGTTGTCATAGAAGACGATGCGTTCAAACAGGTCCGTCACCAGCGACTGGCTTGCTGCCGGCGTTTCGGCGCGGATGAACCCGAGCAGCTCGGTGCTGGTGGTGTAGGGTGTGCTGCGGTAGCGCGTCGCTTCCAGGAAGCGCTTGATGGCGCGGTTCAGTGCCTCCTCGCCGATGGTCTCCCGCAGGCGGTAGAAGGCCAGGCTGGCTTTGCGGTATTGCAGGTAGACCTGGCTTTCGTTGCGAACCAGCGGCTGTTCCTCTGCGCCTTCTGCGGCGCGGCCGCGCAGGTATTCATCGAGGTCGAAGCGCAGGATGCTGCTCACCTTTTCGGCGCCGTAGCGCTTTTCCATGGCCATCAGGGCCGAATACTCCGCCAGCGATTCCGTCACCAGTCCGCCGCCCTGCATGTTCGCTGCAATGGCCTGGTCGCCCCACCACTGGTGCGCCAGCTCGTGTGCCGTCACGTAGTACACATGGTCGGCCGCTGCCGGATCGCGCAAGTCGTTGATGAAGCCGAGCGACTCGGAGAATGGCGTCAGCGTCGGGAAGGCACGTGCATAGCTCTGGTACAGCGGTGTTTCCGCAATGCGAACCTGGCTGTAAGGGTAGGGGCCGAAGCTGGCGGTATAGTACTCCAGTGCGCCTTTGGCGCCGTCGATCATGCGCTTGACGTTGTAGGCATGCTTGCTGTCGTAATAGACCTCGATCGGAATGCCTTTCCATTCGCTGCGCTCGACTTGCCAGCGCGCCGACAGGTAGCCAAAGAACGGCAGCACTGGCTGGTTCATCTTGTAGTGGAAGTAGCGCCGGCCATCTTTCTGCCAGCTTTTCACCAGTTCACCCGGTGCCAGTGCAACCTGGTCCGCGCTGGTGGAGACGGTGGTTTCAAATTCGATCGTGTCGGCATCGATGCCGAACAGCTTCCAGTAGTTTTTCGATTGCGCCTGGCGCTCTTCCAGTGCCGGCATCCGATGCGCCGGGCCCAGGCCGCGCGCCTTGCGGGCCTTGTTGTCATCAAGCTCGATCGACTGGTTGTAGCCGAACTTGGGGAAGAAGTCCTCGAATGCAAACGACGTGCCGTTCTCGTTGACTGCGATCGGTTTGCCGTCGGCTGTGAAGCCGTTGCGCGCCACATCGACGGTGAAATCAAGTTCGATGCGCGCGCCGGGCGACAGCGGCTGGTCCAGTTGCCAGTCCATCACGCCGTATTGCTTGTCGTCGCGCAGCATACGGCCCGCGGGCAGGCGATGGAAGCGCGTGGACCCGCGCAGGTCGGTCTGGATGCGCAACACCGCCAGCGCCGACGGCTGCTTGTTCTGCAAGACATAGTGGCCGCGGATGCGCAGCGCCTGCGTGGCAGGGAATATGTCGACATCGGCGCGGATGCCGGTCAGGCTTGGCATCGGCAAATCCATATCCTGGCGATAGGCCTTTTCGTAACCGGCCCGGAAATCGAGCCATGCCTGGCTGGATCGGTACTGGTTGAGCACATTGGTGTTGTAGTAGATCCAGCCGCCACTGCCGGCGCCTGCTGCGAGGCACAGCGCGCAAGCCAGTCCCGCCTTTCCGCGCAGGGCAGCGGCGCCGCGTGCGGCGAACCCGCCTGCCGCGCACAGCGCGGCTGCCGCCAGCAAGGCCCAGTACAGCACGAACCAGCTCCAACCTGCCAGGTAATGGCCGTAGCCATTGATGTCGGAATAGTGCAGCACTGGCAAGGCTGCAAAGCTGGCCAGCGGGTGTTCGATGCCCATGCCGCGCAGCAGCGGACCGGATGCCAGCAAAGCGATGCCGAGCACGTAGCCGACGAACTTGTTGCGTGCCGCCAGTTGCAGGGCCAGCAAAGCCATCGCCAGCAACAGGTAATACGCGGCGGCGACCAGGGTGCCGTGGGCGTAAAGCGGCAGTTCGAGCTGTACGCCGCCGACCACGAGCTGGATGGCGATGGCGGCCAGCACGCCGGTGAAAAGGAAGGCGGTTACCACGGCTGCCAAAGCGCCGCCTTTGGCCAGCAATGGCGCCCAGGCGGGCACCGGTAGCGCGCCGGTCAGGCCATCTATACGCGCTTGCCGGTCGCGATGCACCAGTTCACCGGCAAAGAACAGCAGCACGATGACCAGCATGTCGTTCATGCCGCCGGCCAGTTCTTCCAGCATCAGGCGGGTCAGCGGGTAAGGCACGCTGTCGAAGCGCATGCCGCCAATCGTATAGTTGGCGAAAAAGTTGGCAAGTGCCAGCAGCAGCATCACGAGGAAAGGCAGGCTGCGCAAGATTGCGCTCGCATCGGAGCGCAGCAGGCTGGCTGCCTGCTGCCAGCCAGTCGACAGGCCAAAGCGAGGCACGCTGCGCGGCAGGGGCTGGGCAGCGATGCGGGCCTCGATGCCGCATTGTGGCGCCTGCGCATGGCCGGCTGCGCGCGGCTTGCGCCATCCGCTCCCTGTGCCGGCGTGCAGCGGCTTGAATAGCCAGACGGTGAGGCCGAACATGGCCAGCGCCAGGACACTCCAAAGCACGCGGTTGGCCAACAGCGCCCCTTCTAGTGCAGGCAGGTGGGCGTTGGTGTCGGCAGCGGTGAAATAGCGCGTGGCCTGGAACAGCACACGCACACCGAACGGGTCGAGCAGCACGGCCAGCGCGGCGCTGTCGGCGCGGCCGCCAAGGAAGCCGGCAATGCCCCACAGGGAGATGAAGCCCAGCACGCCCACGTACACCATCGTCATCGAACGCGTGGCCGCTGCCAGCAGCATGAGCAGGGCCGATACGAACAGCAGGTTAGGCACAGCGTAGACCAGGAAGCCCCACGCGTATGTGTACAGCGAGAACGGGCCGAGGCGGGACGGATCAATGCCTGGCATGCGCGAGCCGAGCACCATGGCAAGCGTGATCAGCGCGAACACCAGCAGGCACGCTGAAAAGCCTGCCAGGAAGCGCCCCAGCAGGTAATCGATCTTGCGCATTGGCGTGGCGAACAGCAGGTCGGCCATGCCGGCTTCAGTATCGCGCAACAGCGCGCCCGCAACGAAGAAGGTGACCAGGAACAGCGCCATGATGCTCAACACGCCCATCTGGTTGACCACCACCACCGGCGCGTTCAGGTGCGCATTGCCTATGCTGCCGCCGATGCGCGCCGTGTCGCTGCTGGCGGAAATGAATGCGAGCAGCATCAGGGGCAGGGTGCTGAGCCAGAGCAGCGGCTGGCGCAAGTGGTAGCGCAGGTCGAAGGAGAAGAAGGTTTTCCACATGGTGCATTCCTCAGGCAGCTTCGCGCAGTTGCAGGAAGTAGACGTCCTCCAGGCCTGGTTCGACCTGGGTAAAGCCGGCGTCCGGCTGCTGGTCGGCGTAGATATTGATTTGCGGCTTGCCGCCCACCAGGCGCGAGGACAGGACGGTGAAGCGCTGCTGCAGCTCCGGCAATTGGGCATCGCTGACGGCGCCGCGCCAGATGCGGCCGCGCAGCATCGCGATGGCGGCCTTCGGTTCGCCTTCCACCAGCACACGTCCTTTGCCGATGACGGCCATGCGCGTGCACAGGTCGGTCACGTCTTCCACGATATGGGTGGACAGGATCACGATCACCTGTTCGCTGACGCGGGCCAGCAGGTTCAGGAAGCGATTGCGTTCGTCCGGATCCAGGCCGGCAGTCGGCTCGTCGGCAATAATCAGGCGGGGCGCGCCGAGCAGGGCTTGCGCGATGCCAAAGCGCTGGCGCATGCCGCCCGAATAGCTGGCCACGGCCCGCTTGCGTGCTTCCCACAGGTTGGTTTGCTGGAGCAAGGCTTCCACCGCCTCCTTGCGTTCGCCGCGCTGGGTCAGTCCCTTGAGGATGGCGAAGTGGTCCAGCAGTTCCAGCGCGCTGACCTTGGGATAGACGCCGAAATCCTGCGGCAGGTAGCCCAGCTTGCGGCGCAGCGCCTGCGGATCGCGCAGCACGTCGACGCCGTCCAGGTGAATGGTGCCGCTGTCTGGTTCCTGCAGCGTGGCGATGGTGCGCATCAGGGTGGACTTGCCGGCACCGTTCGGACCGAGCAGGCCAAACAGGCCGGTCGGAATATCGAGGCTGATGTCGTTATTGGCATAGACGCCGTTGACGTAAATCTTGTTCAGGTGACGTAGCGTGAGCATGGCAGTTTCCGGAAAGTGGGAGACAGCATGCAGGCTAAAGACCGGGACGCGACACAGCCAGCGCGCCGATACGAACGCGCGTCAGGCGTGACGAGCGGTAAAAATCAGGGATGAACGGCGCACCGCCTCCAGGCGCTCCTGCAGGTAATTGCTAAGACGCGGATGCTGGCTGAATGCCACGTTGAAGCGGACGTGCTGGTCCGGGACGTCATTGGCCGAGAATGCGGCGCCGCGCATCAGCAGGATCTTGTTGCGGTAGGCGTCTTGCACCAGCAGGTCAACGTCCAGGCCATCCGGCATGGTGCCCCACAGGAAAATGCCTGCATCGCCGGGCTGCTCGAATTGCAATCCTGCTGCGCTTAACTGGCGTGTACTGGCGCTGCGCGCCGCCATGATCTTGCGTTGCAGCCGCTCAAGGTGTTTGCGCAGGTTGCCTGCCCGGAGCACTTCGAGCAGCACATATTCGTTCAGTGCCGGCGTTGTCATGACCGAATGGATCTTGGTCCGCATAAGCACCTTGAGCAGGGCAGGCGCGGCGGCCAGGTAGCCCATGCGCAGGGCAGGGCTGAGCGCCTTGCAGAAGCTGGAATAGTAAATAACGCCTTCGAGCCCGGACAGCGACGCCAGCCGGGTGCTTTGCGCCTGCTGGAAGTGGCCGTGCACGTCGTCCTCGGCGATCAGGAAGCCGTGCTGCTGCGCCAGAATCAGGATCTTGTGCAGGTTGGCTGCGCTGCTGCTCCAGCCGGTGGGGTTGTGCAGGGCCGTTTGCACAAACAGCATGCGGGGTCGATGCTCGCGGCAGGCTGCCTCCAGCGCGTCCAGGTCGAGGCCCTCGGGGCGCCGCTTGATTGGCACCAGGCGTATCCCCTCCTGGCGCAACCTGCCGAACATCAGGAAGAATCCGGGGTCTTCCACCAGCACCGTGTCGCCCGGTTGCAGGAAGCTGCGGCAAATCAGGTCGATGGCATGGGTGCCGCCAAAGGTCGTGAGAATCTCGCCTGCGTCTACGGGGACGCCGATGCCGTGCAGGAGCAGCGCGATGTGTTCGCGCAATTCCGGCAATCCCTGGGGCGGGCAGCGCGAAGCCATGCCGGCGGCGCTGTTTGCGATTGCCCTTTGCACTGCGGTAGCCGGTATCGCATCCTGCAGCCAGGTTGGCGGCAGGGCGCCACTGCTGGCCAGCAGGACGCCGGCACGCTGGTCGTTTGCCTGCTGCGCAAGCCAGACGGGTTCCTGTTCCTCGCCCGCTTCGAGTGCGGCTTCGTCCGGCGCCGAGCGGCCTTCATCGCTCCTTGCGCGCACATAGAATCCCGCCGTGCCATGCGAATCGATGATGCCTGCCGCGACCAGCCGGTCATACGCCAGCACGACGGTATTCGTGCTGACGGCCAGTTGCGTGGCAAGCTGGCGTATCGACATCAGTCTGGCGCCACCAGGCAGTGCGCGGCTCTCGACCAGGTGGCGCAACTGGTCTTCAATCTGCCTGGACAGGGCAACGGGAGAGGTGCGGTCGATGGAGAACATCGCTGGAGTCTAGCGCAAAAAAGTCAGGGCCAGCACGAACAGGGTGCCGCCCATGCTGAAATTGAACGCGCGCTGCATGCGCGGTTCTTTCAGCAAGCGGCGAATCGATATGCCGAACAGGGCCCAGATGGCATTGCAAGGGGCTCCCACCAGCGCGCCGATCAGCGATGCTTGCAGTGCGTTGGCAAGCGTATCCTGTCCCGCGGGCATAAAGACCGATGCCACGGTGATGGCTTTCAGCCAGCTTTTGGGATTCAGCGCCTGGAAGATGGTGGCCTGGGCAAACGACACCGCCTTCGGGGCCTGGGTACCATCCACCGATGCTCCGCTGAGCTTCCACGCGAGGTAGATGAGATACAAGGCGCCCGCGATGCGCAGCACCTGCTGCGCCAATGGATAGGCCGCGAAGACGCTTCCCAGTCCTGCGCACATCAGCATGGTTTGTATGAACAAACCGGCCTGGATGCCAAGAATGACAGGCACGGCGCCGCGGCCGCCGAAATTTGCGCCCGTGATGGCGAGCATGAAGTTATTCGGTCCGGGCGTCGCCGACATGACGAGGCAATAGGTGGCCAGCGGCAGGAGTTCAGTCATGGTGTGCAATTCACAGTAGAGGAAAGGCACAGTCTAGGAAGGCGGCCCAGGCCGGACAAGGCACAAGGCCGGCGTGATGGGCTCATGCTGTATCAGTCGGCCGGCAGCTACAGTTCGCGGAGCGCGAAAACAAAAAAGCCTCGTCCGAAGACGAGGCTTTCCTGTTCATTCTGGTAGGCCGTGCGGGGCTCGAACCTGCGACCAACGGATTAAAAGTCCGCTGCTCTACCAACTGAGCTAACGACCCGAAGAGGCCGTATTATATACGAGGATTTTGGGGTTTGCAAAGCCCCTTTTTGCCGTTACCCCATGGCGGTAACTTTGAGTACTTCCTCCGCCGTGGTCGCGCCTTCGCGCACCTTGTAGGCGCCGGCAATGCGCAGCGGGATCATGCCTTCGGCTACCGCTTGCTTGCGCAGGGCAGTGATGTCGGATTCTTCTTCCAGCATGGAGTTGAACGATTCGCTGGTGGTCAGCAGCTCGTAGATGCCGGTGCGGCCGCGGAAGCCGGTCTGGCGGCATTCGGGGCAGCCGACGGGGCGGTACACCTTCTCCGGCTTGGCGATGTCCCAGCCGCCGACCAGGCCTTGCCAGATATCGTCCGGCAGCTCGCCGCCTTCGACCTTGCAGTCCACACACAGCGTGCGCACGAGGCGCTGCGCCATGATGCCGATCAGGGTCGCTTCCAGCATGTAGTAGGGCACGCCCAGCTCCAGCAGGCGCATCACGGCCGATGGCGCGTCGTTGGTGTGCAGGGTGGACAGCACGAGGTGGCCGGTCAAGGCGGCCTGGATCGCCATCTCCGCGGTTTCGAGGTCGCGGATCTCGCCGACCATGATGATGTCCGGGTCCTGTCGCATCAGGGCGCGCACACCGTCGGCGAAGGTGAGGTCGATGCCGGGCTGCACCTGCATCTGGTTGAACGATGATTCCACCATCTCGATCGGGTCTTCCACCGTGCAGACGTTGACCTCCGGCGTTGCCAGCGTTTTCAGCGTGGTATACAGGGTGGTGGTCTTGCCCGAGCCGGTAGGACCGGTGACGAGGATGATGCCGTGCGGACGGTTGGTCAGCGAGTCCCAGCGCTTGGCGTCTTCCGGCGGGAAGCCCAGTTCCGGCAGGGTCTTGACCACCACTTCCGGATCGAAGATACGCATCACCAGCTTTTCGCCGAAGGCGGTTGGCAAGGTCGAGAGACGCAATTCGATTTCCTGGCCGCCGGCGGTGCGGGTCTTGATGCGGCCGTCCTGCGGGCGGCGCTTTTCGATCACGTCCATGCGGCCCAGCAGCTTGATACGTGCGGTCATCGCGATCATCACCACGGCCGGCACCTGGTAGACCTGGTGCAGCACGCCGTCGATACGGAAGCGGATGGTGCCGAGGTCGCGCTTTGGTTCGAGGTGGATATCCGACGCGCGCTGTTCGAAGGCGTACTGCCACAGCCAGTCGACGATATTGATCACGTGCTGGTCGTTGGCATCGACCGTTTTGTTCATCTTGCCGAGTTCGACCAGCTGCTCGAAGTTATTGCGCAGCGCGACGTCCTGGCCGGTGTTCTTGTTGGCGTGCTTGATCGACTTGGCCAGCGAGAAGAACTGCGAGGTGTACTGGGAAATATCAAGCGGGTTCGAAATCACGCGCTTGATAACGCGGCGCGCCACCTTGGCGATTTCCGCTTCCCACTCCAGCGCGAACGGATCGGCGGTGGCGACGGTCAGCGTATCGGGCGTGATTTCCACCGGCAGGATATTGAAGCGCGCGGCGTAGCTGGCCGACATCACGTCCGCCACCTTGGTGAAGTCGATCTTCAGCGGATCGATACGGTAAAAGGGCAGCTTGGCACGCTGTGCCAGCCATTCGGTCAGCACGTCCAGCGTCAGCAGCTTGCCGCTCTTGGCCGACACCAGCTTGCAGTGGGCCACGGCGCTCAGGGGATGCATGGCGCCCGGGGTGTTGCGCAAGATGCCTTGCGCCTGTGTGTACAGCCCTTTGACTTCGGCTTTCTCGACCATTCCATCAGCCAGCAGCCAGGTGAAGATAACTTGAAGATCGAGTGCTTTTGCCATGTGAGACCTTATGCGAGTGCGGCTTTCAGTCCTTTGAGCCAGGACTTTGCGGGCAATTTAGTTTCGGCGACGATTTGCGCGGCGCGATCGGCCAGCGCTGCCACGTCGATGTTGCGGCGCGTCTTGAAGGCGATCGCCACCACGTTCCCATCATGGACTTCCGGCAGCGATACCACTTGAGGGAAAGCGAACTTCATCGCTTTCAGGTTCTTGGCGTAGCTCGGGTGGTCGCCGAACAGGTTGATGGTCATGATGCCATCGTCATTCAGGCAGGCGGCGCAAGCCTGGTAGAACTCAGGCGTGTCGAGCACCGGGCCGCGCGCGGTGGCGTCGTACAGGTCGACCTGCAGCGCGTCCAGCGTGCCGTGGTTGTCGGGATTGGTGACGTAATCCATCGCATCCATCTCGACCACGTTGAGGCGGCCGTCATTGTCGGGCAGCTTGAACATAGAGTAGCAGATGCTGATGACCGATGGGTTCAACTCCACGGTTGTGACTTGCGTTTCCGGGAAGTGCTTGTAGCAGAATTTGGTCAGCGCGCCGGTGCCCAGGCCCAGTTGGGCGACGCGGGTGGGCGCGGCATTCCACAGCATCCAGGCCATCATCTGCTGCGCATATTCCAGTTCCGGCCAGTCCGGCTTGCGGATGCGCATGGCGCCCTGCACCCACTCGGTGCCGAAATGCAGGTAGCGCACGCCATCCAGTTCGGAAAGCGTGACCGGTGCAAACTTGGGTTTTCGCGTCGCAGGACGCGAAGACTCTTCTTTTTCGATGGATTTACGTTTAATCAGCATGGCGGCATTATCCCGCGTTATCTTGCTTACAAGCAAGCGCACGAAGAAAAATGGGGACGGACCCTGTTTTCCGCCTGGCGGAAAACAGGGTCCGTCCCCATTTTTCTTCGTGGCCCGGAACTTAATTATTCATCGGTTCTACGTTCACGCGCAGGCGGATACGCTGACCCGGGTCGTAGCTCATGAAATTGGTGTAAGTACGGCCGCGATAATCGTACTCCACGTTATAGCCGGTGGTACGGGTTTCATAAGCATCGACCATGCGGCACTGCTTCACGGCTTGCTCCTGCACCGCGCCTGGCTGTGCGTTGGAGTTCTGGGTGCGGTCGCCGATCACCGCGCCGGCGATCGCGCCTGCCGCGGTGGCGGCGGTCTTGCCATGGCCGGAGCCGACCTGGCTGCCGACTGCCGCGCCCAGGATACCGCCGAGAATGCCGCCGGCGACGCCGCGCTCCTGCGGCTGCTGCACCTGGACATACTCGGTGCGGCATTCCTGGCGCGGACGGTTGATCTGCTCGGTCACCGGGGTGACGCGGGTCACACGGCCGTAATCCTCAAAATCAGTTGCTTGCGCCTGCGCCAAGGGCAGGGCGCCGAGGCTCAGTGCTGCGAAAAACAATTTAGTTTTGGCTTTCATTTTATTTACCTCGTTTCTGTCTTTTGGGCAGTTCGCTTGGTTTAATCGGAATTGCACGCCTAAATATTAACGCCAAGGCTTGTATCCTTGGGGGAAGTAAGGCAACAAAATGTAACCCCATGCTTTTGGGTTAATAT